>Ga0310344_10000207_pt1 | contig 49303 bp, 43 predicted proteins | sample HC15DNA20200_MG_FD_203801 | JGI IMG/M metagenome (GOLD analysis project Ga0310344, IMG submission 203801) | Marine microbial communities from station ALOHA, North Pacific Subtropical Gyre - HC15-DNA-20-200_MG | ecosystem: Environmental > Aquatic > Marine > Oceanic | place: Pacific Ocean: North...
CGCATGTCACGAACAACCGGTTCTGCAGCAACAAAAAGTCTATCTCCCAAATCGATAGAATCACCTACCTCCATTGGACGAAGTATGTCTGCATATTCGGGAAAAGCTAAATGATAGTCGCTTATATCGCCATGTATAGTTAACTCAGGAAAACGGCGTAGCATTCTTCCGAGACCGCCCGAATGTGGTGTTTCCTGGTGAGTCAAAAACAAATGCCGTAATGGAGCTTTTGTGTTTGACAGAACTTCCGACATCTGTTTCTCAATTAAAGGAAAATCTTTTGGGTGACCTGTCTCAACCAATAAAGATGATTTCGATCCAATAACCAAAAATGCAGCATTATAGGCGTGATAAATCTTACCCTTAAAGGGTTGCTCCAAACAATCGCCTAACCAAAAAACTCCTGGAGCTAATTCTCTGGGCAATGAACTTATGTTTGTCATATCTATCTTTCCATACCTCTATATACATACTCTGTATTAGCTCGTGATTTATCCAAACTTCTTAAAGCCTCGTCCAAAATCATAAACTGTTTTTCGACTATTTCTTTACCTTGCAGAATACAACCATAACCGGGAGCTATAGTCTCAATATCATATCGGTTAAAAACTTCATAAACTTTTTGTCTTAGCCCATCTATCTCTGCCCCTTCCAACCACCAATAACGTGTGTTGAGTAAGAATGAACGGACCCAACTAACATCTGTAGTATCGTTTCTAGATGATATCAGCCAAGGTCCTTCCAGCTTATCACCCCAAATATGGGTGAACATATCAGAAGTGAATAAAACACGGCTTTCTTCGTCATAGATCCAGCTAGTATTAATTAGCCGAATGGGCGCACTAAATGCAGAAATTATTCTCTCTCCACTTGTCCCCACGGAAATTTTTCCATTTGGGTCCAATAAAGCAGTGTCTAGTTTGAGCGGCTCGTTTCCTTCCACATCTCTTCCATCGAAATTAAAGTCCAACCACTCATCTATTCTGGGGAAGGGTGCATAGCAAGCTATCACATTAAATTTCTGAGCTATTGGCATAGCATTGCATACCGACATAAATTCATTCAAACGCATGGGAAACAGGTGCAGGGGTAGTTTAGTGTCTATTACGCTACCAATCTGGCTCAGTATTTTTTCTTCATGAATGGAGTATCCCGTATCTAGCAATAGGGCTCCATCATCCTGACACAATAGATAGCAATTGGAAGGAGTAAACCCTCTAGCACTTAGCGGATAAGAGCTTATACGGCCATTTAGCTCAAAGACATTTTGTAAAGCGTACAACTTGCCTTCAAGCAGACTTGTTATATTTTGTGTTGTCATATTTATAATGAACCCGTCTGACACGCCTTTGTCAATTTAACTGAAAAAAGAAATATAGAGGAATTATCCCATGATTGAAGAAATAGCACATATTGAAACAGATGATGGAAAAATGGAGACCTTTATATTCCGTCCAGAGAGAAATGGCCCCCACCCGGCTATATTTTTTCTCATGGATGCTCCTGGAATTAGAGAAGAGTTAAAAGACATGGCTCGTAGATTATCAAGTGTAGGATATTATGTCCTCTTACCTAATCTTTATTATCGTGCAGGACAAAACACAACCTTTGGACCGGATGTGCTCACTGAAGGCAGTGAGGATTATAAAGCAATGCGAGCAATAAGGACTAAAATGACCATACCTCCAGTGATGGAAGATATTAAATCAATGCTAACATATATTGATGGCATTAATGAGGTGAAAAATGGGCCTGTGGGATGTCACGGCTACTGCATGAGCGGCCCATATGCCCTAGCTTCTGCGGCTAGGTTTCCTGATCAAATTGACGCTGCTGCTTCCTTCTATGGCACTTGGTTAATAAATGATGCAGAAGAAAGCCCTCACCTCAATTTAGACAAAATAAAGGGCGAAATTTATATTGCCTGTGCTGAACACGACGAATTAGCTCCTCTGGATATGGTAGAAGAACTAAAATTACTATTTGGTCAGTCTGGTGCAAAGGGCGAACTTGAGGTTTACCCGGGTGTTCATCACGGTTTTGCTTTTCCGCTCAGGTGGTGTTACGACCAACCTGCTGCTGAACGCCACTGGGAACGCCTTATAGCCCTTTACAAAAGAATATAAAGAGTAAAAAAAGACCTTTAAACTAATAGGACTAAAAAATTTCTGAAACCTTTAAACCGTCAATTAGGAAACTAAAATGGGTTACACTCCGTTACATTTCACAGAAGAGGAACGCATATTTCGTGATCAAATGTATCGTTTTGCTGATCAAGAAATTGCCCCCATTGCTGATGAAATAGATCACAATGATCGATTTCCAGAAGAGATTATTCCTAAATTTTCTGAATTAGAGTTACTACAGTGGAGCGTTCCTCGTAGCCATGGCGGACCAGAAGGGTCCCTAACAATGCTGTGTATCGCTCGTGAAGCAATAGCGAGGCACTCCTTGTCTTTATCTGTTATGGTTGGGGAGAACGGAAATGGGCTTGCTCTCCCATTACTATTTGCGGGTAGTGAAGAACAAAAAAATAAGTACTTCCCGATTCTTACAAAGGGTAAAACTCTGGTTGCTTTTGCTCTCTCAGAACCAGAAGCAGGATCAGACGCAGCATCGCTACAGACTCGTGCTATTCGAGATGGCGATGACTGGCTAATAAGTGGAAATAAAATTTACGTAACTTGTGGGCCGGTTGCGGAATTTATTCTTGTTTTTGCGCGAAGCAATGAGAGACCACGAGCAAAAGGTATATCAGCATTTGTTGTGGACACTAGTCTGCCCGGAGTAGTTCAAGGACCTATTAACAAGAAAATGGGCTACAACGGAGCTACACCAAACTGTGATTATTTTTTCGACAATGTACGTGTTCCGTCTGATGCAATGATCGGCGAAGATGGCGAAGGATTTTCAATCGCTATGAAATGCATGCAATTTAATCGACCAGCGATGGCTGCATCAGCGCTTGGAATTGCACAGGGGGCATTGGAAAAATCTGTCGCATACGCTAAAGAACGGCAACAATTTGGCCGTCCTATATCTGATTTTCAAGGATTACAATTTATGATGGCTGACATGGAAATACAGATAAACTCCTGCCGTGCTCTGCTATATGAAGTTGCCAATAGATACGATCATAATTTAATGGACAACTACGATTCTTTGACAGCTTCTGTAAAATGCATGGCAAGTGACACTGCCATGAAAGTTACAACCGATGCGGTACAAGTTTTCGGGGGCGCGGGCTACATGGAGCAACATTCTGTAGAACGAATGATGCGCGATGCCAAGGTCACGCAGATATTTGAGGGTACAAATCAAATTCAAAGAATGTTGGTAGCCAGGGATCTACTTAAATGAGTGTTATTGATCAGAACTCTAGACCACTATCTGGAATAAGGGTTCTAGATTTCACAACTATGATGGCTGGGCCATATTGCACCCGCCAACTGGCTGATATGGGAGCTGAAGTCATCAAAGTGGAGAATCCTAATGGAGGAGAACAGAACCGCAATGCAGTTCCAGTTAGGGAGGGCCATAGCGCAGTATATGCCCAATTAAATGCCGGAAAAAACTCAGTTGCAATTGACCTGAAATCTACGGACGGGGTTGCCATTGCTTTAGATCTTGCTTCGCACTGCGATATAGTTGTCGAAAATTCAAGGCCCGGGGTAATGGCAAGGTTAGGACTGGATTGTAAAGCAATTCGAGAAGTTAGACCGGATATAATTTACTGCTCAATTTCTGGCTTTGGTCAAACAGGCCCCTCGGCAATGAATGCCGCGTTTGCCCCCGTCGTTCAGGCTGATTCAGGCTATGAATTAGAAAATATGAAACAGCAGCCAGAATTAACCAAACCAGGCCATGTCGGCATTTTTTTTGCAGACGTCATGGCAGGTGTACAAGCCTTTGGCGCTATTAGTACCGCTTTGTTTTCTCGGACTCAAACTGGTCACGGTCAGTATATCGATGTGTCTCTATTAGAAAGCATGATGTGGTTCATGGTTTACGAACTTCAGCTCTCGCAAAACCCCTCTGATACGCCTCGAGGACTATATCAACCAGTAAAAACATCGGACGGCTTTTTAATGGTCGCGCCAGGCAACCAGACAACCTTTGAAGCGATGGCAAAATCCATGGGACATCCAGAGTGGATTGAAGATTCAAGATTTCAGGATCACGAAGACAGAAGTCGTAACTACTCAGCAATGATTAGTCTGATAGAAACATGGACCATAACCAAAAGTGCATCTGTCTGTGAAGAAATTTTACTAGAAGGCAAAGTTCCGTGTGCTCGCTATCGCGAAGTATCAGATTTATTTGATCACCCACAATTGATTCACCGCGAAGCATTTACCAAGACAATAGATCCGTCAGGCGAAATAAAAGTACCTAACCAGCCCTTTAAATTTGACGGTAGTGAAACTGACGCCAGGAATTGGGTCGAACCTTTGGGAAAATCAACACCAGAAATTTTGAAAAAATTGCTGGATTTTCAAGACGAAAAAATTAAGGACCTGAGAGAAAATAAAATCATTTTATAATTTTTTTACGTGTCTTCGATGTATGATTTAGTTAAGGCTGCCCGCTATAGAAAACAGCTTATCATTAACGACCAGCAGCAGCCTCCGCAGCCCTTTTACTATACACAGGATCTGATGGGTCAGGTTTCATAAGATAGTTACCTGCCTTTAGAGCTAATATATCGTTGGTGCCGTCTGAATGTAAAAAACTTTGGGCATCTCGAATCAATTTTTCCAGCGGATTTTTTCTCATATAGCCAGCAGCTGCCCAGAGTTCGAGCGCTTGCTGGCAAACATGCACTGCCACCTCTGAAGCAAACACTTTACAAAGGCTAGCATGCATCGGATCCTGGTCTTCTCTTCCCGCTTCCCAAGCCGATTTCATTATGTAAGATCTCGCAGCAGTGATTTGCATAGCCATTCTGGCTAAACGCGTGCGCTGTATTTGGTGATTTACTATCGGCCCTCCTGCCTGCTCCCTTTCAAAGGCATATTGAACAGACAGGTCATACGCGCGTTGCGCTACTCCTAACACTGTTGCGCCAGCTTGAATATTAGAGCCATAACCAAGAAGAAATTCTGTACCAATTTGAGCAGCATTGCCTATTTCACCAATTCTGTCTGAATCCGGCACTTCAACATTCGTAAATTGTAGAGTTCCATTTTGAACACATCGTTGCCCAAGCTTATCCCAAACCTCTGTCACCTCAAAACCAGGAGAATCAGCGGGCACCAAAAAAGATGTTAAACTTGTACGCAGTGGGCCGTCAGGATCATTTCGAGTTCTCACCATGTAATATTTTGCAAGCCCACCATTTGATATATATCGCTTGGTGCCGTTCAGAATCCAAACATCGCCTTTTTTTTCTGCACGCATCTGCATGCCTTTTCCTGGCTCTTGATATGGAAGTATATTTTCACTTCCCGCAGTGGGTTCAGTCGAACATATTCCCATGAGGCAAGTGTCATCTTCAACAATCAGCGGCAACCAACGTTTGCGTTGAGCTTCATTAGCAACTCTGCACACAGCTGTCAGAATTTTCCATGTTTGGTCAAAAGCTACTGCCATACCCAGATCACCATATGCAAGCTGTTCGCCAATCATGGCAGCAGTTTCAACGTTTGCGCCCTCTCCGCCAAATTCTTGTGGAATTGTAAGTGTCCTCAACCCGAGACGGGAACCCTCACGCACTACATCCCAGTCAAAGGATTTTGATGGATCAGGCTCACGATCCGCTTTTTCTGCTGAAGGGATCATCACTTCAATAGCAAACTTTTTTGCTATAGCACGAAGTTCTTCTTGGCGTGGCGTTAAGTTAAAATCAACCATTTTAAAACTCCCATTAGGATGAATTATTCGCTAACCAGCTTTTAATAACTTCTAATGCTCGAGAAGCTTCCTCCATTAGAAAGAAATGACTTGAATTTTCAAAAACTTCCAGTCGCGCATTAGGCAAAACGTCCATCATCCAATTCTGGGAAGTCATTGAGCAGATAGGATCATACCTGCCGCCCATCACCAGAGCAGGTGTCTCTATCGCCCCTAATTGATCAAGAATATCATGCTCTAAAACTGCTGTAGCTAAATAATCATAGGATTTCATATCACGATCTTCATCACTTATTAGTTCAGTAATGTTCTTAATTATCGCAGGATTTTCATTATAAAATGCAGGAGTTACAAATAATAACAAAGCATGAGGCGCCCACTCAGCCCAGCTCTTACGCCATCTCAATAGCTCTTGCATGTTTCTTATTGTTTGAATACCAACAGGATCTAGTTTGCCGAACGAGGCTGCCATAGCAATTGATTGAAGGCGGTTGGGCTGTTTAAGCGCCATATGCTGAGCGATCGCACCTCCCATAGATCTGCCAATTATATGAGCCCGTTCAACGTCAAGTTGATCCATTAACTCAATAGCCGCATCTGCCAAATAAGAGGTACTTGTCGGTTCCTCTACCAAGGAGCTATCGCCTGACCCCGGATTATCAAATGCAATAACTCTATAGTCGTTTTTTAATGCCTCTATCTGAGGCCTCCATGCGGAATGATCGCCCGCAAGCCCATGGATTAGGATGACTGGGAACCCCTCACCCTCGTCTACATAATTAATTTCAAACCGACTAGTTTTTACAACGGGCATTATTTTCTACTCCTCCAGAAAACAAGAAAAATTTTTGTTCTGTAAAAAACAAAGGTAAATTATTTTTTATATATTATGGTGACGATGCTCAAAATCGAGAACTTTCTCCTTAACCTCATCATTTGTTAGTACCCATCCGAGGCATCGAGCAACATTTTCCATGGCAAATTGATGCAAATCCAACCCATACATTGATGACACGCAATCAGACATCATTATCACCTTATAGCCAAAATTAAAGCCATCAAAAGCGGCATTCTGACAACATGTGTTGGTATTAATACCCATAATTAGCAAGGTATCTATTCCATTGCGTTTTAGTGACCACTCAAGTTCTGTGCCAATAAAACATGAAAGCGTCTTCTTATTTGTCACCATAAAATCTGTCGGCTGTACATCTAGTTCAGGCATAACTTCAGTCTGCACTGAGCCCTCAACATTATGCAGAATTCCTTCTTTCTGTGCCTCAGTCTCTATTGTATTTGCCGAAAAAGTTACTCCTCCTACCGCATGACGAGGATTCATAGAATCAGCGATTTCTTTTTCTCTCATTGTTAGCACCGCATGATAAACCTTAATGCCATGATCTCTGGCAAATTTAAGAAAATCGCTAGCCCCATCCAAAACCCGAGTTGCTTCGTCAGGTAAAGCGGGCATCGTGGCATTATTCATATCGAGATGGCCTCTGTGCATGTCCACGGTCAGGACAGCAGTTTTAGCCGGGTCAAACTCAAGAGCATCTTTCATTGTTTCTAGGCCCTCTGAGTGATCTTCCACGTGGACCTCACGTTCCATACCTAATTGGGTCATTTTTATCTCCGGTTTTGCGTTAAATTTTTTTTTTTAACAATATAGATCTAATTATAGACAAAAAACTCCACAAAAATTAATTAAAAAATGTAAAAATTAAACTGAAATAGGTGTTGATTTAGCGATAATTATTTTAGTTATCTAAAAGCATTACTTCTATTATTATTATTTATCCTCTAAGGCAGTTTATAAGCATAAGAATAGATCGAAGAATATAGGTTATGCCACTCGTAACAAAAGACACGCTTTCGGAAGCGTTAAAGTTTCAGGAAGACGGACACTTTGAAGAAGCTGAAAAGCTTTTTAAGTCTATATTAATAGAAGAACCTAATCATTCAGAAGCAAACTACAACTTAGGGGTTATTTCTCTCACCAAAGGTGAGTTGGAAAACGCGTTGGACTATTTTGTTTTAGCCGTAAAATCAAATCCTAAAAAAGAACCCTACTGGATAGAGATGATTAATACCCTAATAAAACTTGGGGAAACCGCCAAAGCAAGTTCAGCCCTGCAAAGCGCATTAAAATTTAGTTTAAATAAACATTGTTTTGAGAAACTTATAAAAAAATTGGAGAAGGCAAAAAAAGTAGAAAATCCAATTTCTCTAGAAACAACAGTCGGTGCAAATGAGAAAAAAAAAGACTTTAATGAAGTAGTAAATCTTTACAAAAGGGGCGAACTCAAAAAAGCTCTTAGTTCTGGACAATTGTTTAAAAAGCAAAATCCTAGTGAACCCAAAATACAGAATTTATTAGGCATTATTAATGCTGGCCTTGGGAACTGGAACGAGGCTATTGAAGATTACGCTTTGGCCACAAAACTTAAGCCCGATTATTTTGAGGCCTATAGCAATATGGGGGCGGCTTTTTTCGAGCTTGGTAAATTCGATAATGCAATCTCTTGTTACACAAAAGCTATAGACATCAATCCTAATTTTGAAGTGGCTTTTAATAATTTAGGTGAAGCATTAAGAAATACAGGTGAACTACAAAGGGCCGTGGAATTTTTTACAAAAGCAATTAAAATTAAACCAGACTTCACTAAAGCATATATTAATCTTGGAAGTGCATATAAAGGCTTAAAACTATACGAAGAATCTCTATCTCATATTAAAAAAGCTATAGAAATTAACCCGAAAAACTATAAAGCATATAGTAATCTAGGAAATATATATTCAGATCTTGGGAAGCCTGAGGAAGCCAAAGAATCATATAGCGTTGCCCTCCAGATTAAACCTGACTTTGCTGAAGCTCATAACAATCTAGGGAACACGTATTCGGAGCTTCTTGAAATTGATAAAGCCCTCGAGTGCTATAAGAGAGCTCTTGAAATTCGCCCAAACTTCACAGAAGCACATAATAATCTAGGCAATATTTTTGTTACAAGGGGACTACACAACCTAGCAATAAAACATTTTTTAAAAGCTATCAAACTAGATCCTGGCTTACCTGAATCCCATAATAACATTGGAAACGCTTATAAAAGTCTGGGTAAATTTAATGAAGCTAAATCAAGTTTTAATGCAGCGCTAAAAATAAATCCAAACTCATTTGAAGTCCGAAGCAATCTTATTTTTTGCCAAAATTTTTTACTTCACTCTCCTGTTGAAATGCTCAAAATCGCTAAAAGATATGGAGAAAAATTATCGAGCAAAACTCAAAAGTTTTCTCAATGGAATAACGGCGGAGAGAAAAAAGAAAAACTACGTCTTGGATTCATTTCAGGTGATTTAATGAATCATCCGGTAGGACATTTTTTTGAGGGGTTCATAAAGGCCTTAAATGCAAATTCTAATAGAACATTAGAAACCAATATTTATCACAACAATACGATGAGTGATGATTTAACACAAAGAATTAAAAATTCGTGTGATAACTGGAATTTAATACAACCTCTGACAGATGAGCAACTTGCAAATCAGATAAGAGAAGAGCAAATCGATATATTAATAGACCTCTCAGGACACACAGCCAGAAACAGACTACCAGTTTTTTGCCGAAAGCCAGCACCTTTGCAGATAAGCTGGCTTGGATACTTCGCAACAACAGGGATTAAAGAAATTGATTACTTCTTAGCAGACAAGTGGACCGCTCCAGAAGAAGAAGAAAGCCACTTTGTAGAAAAAATATGGCGTCTGCCAGAGACTTATTGGTGTTTTACTGAGCCAGCTTATAATATAGAAGTAGGAGAGCTGCCAGCCCTCAAAAACAATAATCTAACTTTTGGGTGTTTCAATAACTTTTCAAAATTAAATAACAAAGTTTTAGAGCTCTGGATTAACTTACTTAATACAATTCCCGAAAGTCGACTTTTTTTAAAAAACCAACAGCTAGTTGACAAACAAATTCGTACTGAGCTCGGTTTAGAGTTTACCAAACAGGGAATAGAAAAGGATCGCTTAATACTTGAGGGCCCCTCTTCAAGGAAGGAGTACCTTGAAGCATATAACAAAATCGACATCGCACTTGACCCTTTTCCATATCCTGGTGGAACAACCACTATAGAGGGTTTGTGGATGGGCGTTCCTATGATCACAAAAAAGGGGGATAGATTTCTTTCTCGAGCCGGAGAAACTATAGCCCACAATGCCGGTCTTAAAGACTGGATAGCTGAAGATGATAATGATTTTCTTGAAAAGGCAGTCTTTCATTCTTCCAATTTAACAAGGCTCGCTGAAATTAGATCTGAAATGAGAATAAATTTATTAAGCTCTCCTTTATTTGATTCAAAACGTTTCGCCAACGAATTTGAAATAAATATATGGAAAATGTGGAACAAACATAACTAGCATTATCTCTACTGACAGTTCGCTATGGCAAATGCAGAGGTTAATATGAAACGCAAAATCGAAAAAAAATGGAAAACTGGACTGATTGATATTGGCAATGACTGTTACGCCTATATACAAACGGGAGGTCTAAATGTTTCTAACGCCGGTCTGATTATAGGTCCTGACTCTTATCTTGTGATAGACACACTATTTGTTAAACCTATGACCGAAGCTTTTAAATGCTCTATCCTCGAAGTCACTGACAAACCTCTGAATAGTATCATCTGCACTCACCATCACGCCGACCATACACTGGGGCTCGCTTGGTTTCCCCGAGACATTCCTGTAATTGCCCATGAGCATATGAGAGAACGAATGATAGAATCAGAGCTAGATCTAGCTCATTTTCGCGAGGTAAATCCCGAATATGCAGAACATTTAATTGAAGTAACTCAGTTTTTCCCCACTCACACCTATAAAGGATCGATGACATTATACCTTGGTAATAGGCGAGTAGAACTGCACAATATGGGCCATACCCATTCCAAAGGCGACACCATGGTATATCTACCCGAAGAAAAGATTCTCTTTTCCGGGGATTTTTGTTTTAACTTCGTTACGCCTGCCACTTTTGATGCCCATATAGGAAACTGGATTAATAAAGCAAAAAAAATCCTAAAGACTTTCCAAATAGACATAATTGTACCAGGACACGGCCCCGTTGGAGACCGGGCAATACTGGAAGACATGGTTGATTATCTAAGTTTAGTAAAAAGGCAGTCTAGGAAGATGTACAAAGATGGTTTAACTGCCCAAGAAGCAGCAAAAGGAATAAGGCTAGGAATATACCGCGACTGGATAAAACCAGATCGTGTCGAACAAGCAGTTATGAAGCTTTACAATGAATTCCAGGGCAAAGGAGACCAGGGCATATCTCTAGAATTAGCAAAGGGGGGATAAACAGAGTTTTAGCTCAAATTCTTATTAACCCAATTAGCCATGGCAAAAAGATTTGAATCTTGTCCATAGAAGCCAATTAGCTGTAGACCTAAGGGCATATTATGAGCTGTCATTAAAGGAAGAGTGAGTGATGGAACGCCAGAGCAAGTGGCTGGCGAACAATTTACTGGGTGTCCAAGATTCTCCAGCCCCACCGGAGCCACCTCCGGCGCGGTCAGCCCTATTACACCATCCACAATGTCACTTGCTTTATTAAAAAGATCACGCAGATGCTTTTTAAAATTTAATGCATTATGATACTCATCAAGAGTTATCTCATGAGCCCTCTTAAGTAAATTATCTATGCGTTCATGATGTGTGTGACCAGCTTTTTCATATTCAAAAAATGGCCAACGCATTTCAAAAGCAGCAATCTCAGCTATACACCACTCTACCCTTTTAAATTCTACTTCCAGAGCTTTCAGGCTAGGATCAGAAGAGGGCTCTATAATCTCAACATCTAGGTTTGACAGGGTATCCAACATAATCTCTAGATTGTTTTTTACTTCTTGGTCTGTAATTTCCCAGCCTGGAGTATACATTCTCATTAAACGCAAAGGTTTCTTTTCTGGAGGCAATAATTCTGGACCCACAATGCCATACGAGCCAGGAACCGGGCCGGCATGATTAGACAGATATTTCAAGACCGTCCATGCATCCCCTAAGGTAGTGGTGTGAGCGCCAACGTGTTCTCCAGACGGAGAAAAAGGATGTATAGCTGCTTGGCGGATAGCACCATAAGTAGGCTTCACACCAACCTGGCCACAATAACTAGCAGGCCGCATTACGGAAGACATGAGTTGAGTGCCAATTGCAACTGGCAACATTCCTGCCCCGACAGCAGCCGCAGAGCCACTAGAAGAACTTCCTGGTGTTCGATCTAGGTCATACGGATTACGCGTTCTAGCAATATTTCCGTAAGCAAACTCTGTAGTAGCTGTTTTTCCAACTATCACCGCTCCTCCGCGACGAAGTGCAGCTGTAACAGGAGCATCACGACCTGTTATATTGCCCTCATATATTGGACTCCCACATTGAGTTGGCATATCCGACGTTTCAATAATGTCCTTAAGACCTATGGGTAAACCATCAATCGGAGATAGGGGATTCCCCTCTGAATAACGATTTGAAGATAAATTTGCTGCTTCTTTAGCGCTTTCTATATTGAGGGTAACGAAAGCCTGAACTTCAGGTTCAAATTGTTCAATCATTGAAATGCATTGTTCTAGATACTGACTGGGTGTGTCTTCACCTGACAAAAACAAAGGCACCCGGCTTTCAAAGCTGGGGAGTTTTATAACTTTAGGATCATAATTCATCTAAAAACCATCATATTTGTTTTATGTATACATACCTTAGACTAATGAAAAAAATAGTATAGCGGGACTTTATCGAACGATAAAAAACACGTTAGGCTCATAGTAGTAATTTCCATATATGAAGTATACGGCTACAAGGATGAATAGAATGAACATATCTCAAAGAGTTTCACCAGAGTTTCCAATTGACGAGAACGCCATAAGAATTCCTTACGCTAGACTTAAAGATTTTATGGGGCAGGTTTTTAAGGCGACTGGCTTGCCTGATTCGGATGCAGAGAAACTAGCACAGGCCATGGCAGATGGTGATTTACTTGGAAAGGATAGTCATGGGTGCATTCGAGTTCCAATGTATATCAATCGAATTAAAGGTGGAGCGATAAATAAAACCCCTAATATAAGAATAACGAAAAAAACTCCTGCGATGGCACTGGTCGATGGAGATAATGGTATGGGCCATCTTGTGGCACGTTTTTCTATGGAACTTGCAATGGATATGGCTTCAGAAAATGGCATTTCTTGGGTAGGTCTGCAGCACTCTAATCATGCTGGTGCTGCAGCTGTATATGCATCTATGGCAATAGAAAGAGACCAAATTGGTATAATTGCCTGCGTTGGAAGTGCTAACCATGCGGCTCCATATGGTGGGAGTGATATACTTGTTGGAACAAATCCGATTGCTGTGGCAATTCCAACCCTTGAGGAACCCCCCGTGGTGATAGATATGGCTACCACTAATTCATCTCTGGGTAAAATCATGGTGAAAGCAATGCATAATGAACCCATGCCAGAGGGATGGGTTATTGATGATAATGGTACGCCCATTACAGATTCAAAACTTGCTGACGATGGCATTCTAACTCACATTGGCGGAGCTAAAGGTTTTGGCCTGTCTATGGTGATAGGGTTTTTAGCCGGCACCTTAAATGGCGCAGCTTTTGGTTCGGACGTTGTGCATATTGGAGAAGACCCACATACAGAAACTAATACTGGACAATTCATAATGGCTATAGATGTAGCACACTTTATGGACCCTAAGAACTTTAAAGCCAACGTTGATAGAATTTCCAAAGAAATGGTTAACTCTGCAAAGCTTCCCGGGGTTGACGAAATTCGTATGCCTGGCACAAACAGCTTCCGTGTATATAATGATAGAAAAGCAAACGGTATCCCAATAACAGCTCCCCTACTTAAACGTCTAAATGATGCTGCTGATGAAGTAAACGTTCCAAAATTAGTTTGACGCTTCTCTATGCCCTCAACTGATCTTCTCAAACTATCCGCTACCGAAATTGCATCTAAAATTTCAGGTGGAGAATTAACTTCTGTCAGATTAATAGAAGCTCTTTTGTCTCGAATTGAAGAGCGCGAGAAGACAGTTAAGGCTTGGGCTTATATCGATCCCAATATTATTCTTGAGCAAGCTAGAAAATCTGATCAATCTGGCAGCTTAGGCTTACTTCATGGAGTTCCAATCGGAATCAAAGATATTATCGATACCTGTGATATGCCAACTCAAATGGGCTCTCCTATTTATATTGATCATCAACCATTAATAGACGCTTCTTGCGTTGCTTTGACTCGATCAGCAGGAGCGCTAATTATGGGCAAAACAGTTACGACAGAGTTTGCTGGAAGCTTCCCGGGCCTTACTACTAATCCCCATAACCATGAAAGAACTCCGGGAGGTTCCTCAAGCGGTTCAGCTGCGGCTGTTGCTGATTATATGATACCAGTAGCATTCGGAACTCAGACAGGAAGTTCTATTTTACGCCCTTCATCATACTGCGGAATAATTGGATATAAGCCCACTTTCGGTAGGTTCAATATTTTTGGCATTAAACCGGCTGCACAAAGCCTTGATACCTTAGGACTCCATGTCCGAAGCATGGAAGATATTCAGCTATTTACCTCTGTTCTTATAAATAGAAACTTTAAGCCTCTGGAATCTCCTTCTTATTTTCCAAAAATAGGAATTTGTCGAACCGAACTATGGGATTTTGCGCTTCCAGAAACAAAATTGGCATTAGAAAACGCAGCCACAAATTTGGAAGAATCTGGTGCCAAAGTAAGTGATGTCAAAACCCCAAGTTCATTTAAAGGTTTAGAAGAAGCCCGTATATTAATAAACTGCTATGAGCGCAGTCGACATATGGTTTACGAATGGACGGAACATCGTGCATCTCTAAGCATGCCATTTCAGGAAGTAATAAACGCAGGATTGAACATGTCAAATGACGACTATACTGCCGCTATGAAACAGACAGAAAAATGTCTAAACGAATCTAACAATATGTTTCAAGACCTAGATTTAATTATTGCTCCGTGTGTCGATGGAGAAGCACAGCTTGGCCTTGATTTTTCTGGTAATCCGAGATTTTCCGGCTTATGGACTGCTATAAGGCTACCCACCTTAAACCTTCCAACACATTTAGGCCCGAATGGTTTGCCTGTGAGCATCCAACTAGTAGGCCAATACCGAGGTGATGATAAATTCCTAAGCATTGCTAAATGGGTTTTGCAAAAACTTGGATCACCGAGCCTTAAGATCAGTTGAAAATTTTATTCCAATCCTATTGACCAGAGAGATATACACGCCAATCTCCTATCTTAGTAATATCTTTAGCATGCGCAATAACATAGGACTCGCACAAGAATCCCTTTACGCTAGTGCCATCTTCAAGTTCAATAGTCCCAATTGATAGTGGTTCAGGAATTTTAGAAATAAAATCTCCAAAGCTTGTCTTTGGTAAAGCCCATACTTCAAGCCCTATATTGTTAACCTTTTGATCGACAGATCGCACCATACCAGGACGAGGTGGAACAAAATTTTCTAAAGCATAAAATTGATACTTCTTTGCAGACCGACATTTACGGATAAATTCTGCACCTCTATCAGTTAACTCATTGTTTAAGGGTAAGCCTGACATATGAGCTCCACAAACAGCTATCAGTATTTTGTCAGCATTATCATAGTCAGCATTAAATTTGCTTTTAGGTAATTTTGTGCGCTTCATTCCCATTCCCGCTTTAGAATGATAATGGACCTTATTTGCTAGCGGTAATAACAATCTGTCATGTGATGCAGGGCCGAACAAAGTGACGCCAAATGGCATTCCATCAGATCCAAAGCCCGCTGGAACAGACACTCCGCATAAATCTAAAAGATTCATGAAATTTGTATAAGTTCCTAAGTTAGAATTAAGTATAATGGGATCAGCTTCTACTTCTTCAATGGTATAAATCGTGCCAGCAGTCGGAGAAAGAACCATATCAATATTTGACCAAATAGGTTCAATTTTCCGCCTAAGTTCTCTCAGACGGTACTCAGCTGCAAAAGCATCTGCTGCTATGGGCTTTTTTCCCTCCTCTATTATGGCTCTTGTTATAGGATGAATTGATTCAGGATTATTATCAAAGAACGTCTTAATGGCTTGATATCTCTCTGCGACCCACGGCCCTTCGTATAATAGCTTCGCTACCTCAAGAAACGGATCAAAATCAATCTCAACTATTTCAACATCTAGTTTTTCAATTGTCTCTCTAGTTTGTATGAACAAGTTTTTTGTTTTGATGTTTCCGAAAAAGTTGAGCTCATCTATATGAGGGACTCCTAGCTTAGTATTAGAAATCTCAACAGGTGCTTTCTTGGACAAATTTAATTGAGCTCGTGAATATGGGTCATTTGAATCAAAACCTTTTGCAATTTCCATAACTTCTGCTGCGTCAGAAGTATTTAATGCAAAGATGGACAGACAATCTAAGGAGCGACACGCGGGAACGACCCCACTATTGCTAATCATTCCCCGTGTGGGCTTTAAACCTACAATGTTATTAAACGCCGCAGGCACCCGGCCTGATCCTGCCGTATCGGTGCCTAGTGAAAAACTGACTAGTCCCTTAGAAACGGCAACTGCCGAACCTGAACTCGAACCTCCAGAAACATATTTAGGGTTGATAGCATTTCTACAAATTCCGTATGGGGAACGTGTCCCCACTAGGCCCGTAGCAAACTGATCCATATTTGTTTTCCCTAATAAAATAGCCCCAGCTTTTATTAGCTTCTCTACCACTGGCGAACTAAAAGAAGGTACAAATGAATAATCTGGACAACCAGCTGTAGTAGGTAGCCCAGCAAAATCAATATTATCCTTAATTGCAAAAGGTAAGCCATATAGCGCCAAAGAATCTGGGTTCTGGTCCACCAAGCTGTTCGTTACATTTAAAACATCTGATTCGGACACTCTTGATATCCAAATTCCGGTGTCTTCTTCCTCTCTTATACGCTCCAAAATACTTTTAATAATTTCTGTTGGATTACTTTTTCTGCTCTTATAGAGGGTTCGTAAGTTGAAAAAATCAAGACTTTGGTAGTTTTGTGTCACATTAATTACCCTTCATATTTAATATTGAAACTACCTTCAGCCGAGTAGAACTCTCTATGTTTAAACAAATGCTTATAAATTAGACATATTGCAATAATTTGAGGCAAAACTATAAATAAAAAAATGATATATAACACTAGGTGATTGGTCGAATTTTATTGTTACTTAAATATAAATAGCTAAGATCAGCTCCGATAGGACTTTTCGCCAAAATAAGAAATTTAAGTTCGAATCTTTGCAAGTATTAGCGTACCGTAGTACCGTATTAAATTATAAAAGTGATTCGCATTTAGTTTGGGGGGTCATTCTGGATCAAGCGAATAACACATTCACTGCGGAGCCCTATGATCTTAAGTTTGATTATAGGTCTACTGCGCTGGTTGTAATCGACATGCAAAGGGATTTTTTGGAGCCTGGCGGCTTCGGAGAGTTACTTGGTAATGACGTCTCGTTACTCAGAAATACTATTGAGCCCTGTCAAAAAGTTCTGAATATTGCCCGAAAAGTAGGACTCATAATTATACACACCAGAGAAGGTCATCGAGAAGACTTGTCGGATGCACCGCATAGCAAACTTACTAGGGGTAATTTAAAAACAGGGATCGGTGATTTAGGTCCCATGGGACGTGTTTTAGTTCGCGGAGAGCCAGGTCATGAGATCATATCTGAGCTCTCACCAACCAAAGGAGAAATAATTATTGATAAACCTGGTAAGGGTGCGTTCTATCAAACCGATTTGGATTTCATACTGAAAAATAAGAGTATTAAAACATTGATCGTCTGCGGCGTTACTACAGAGGTGTGTGTGCATACTACAATACGCCAGGCGAATGATCGTGGATATGAATGCATAGTTCCTGCTGACTGTGTAGGTTCTTACTTTCCTGAGTTTCAGAAAATTGGGTTAGAAATGATTAAAGCTCAAGGAGGTATTTTTGGATGGGTTAGTGATTCTAAACGAGTTACAGATGCTTTATCAAAAAACTTATTAAATTAGAGTTTATGTTCATTAGATAGTTTAATTTTATAAACGTATAACGGGGGAAAAAATGGCTACAAAACAGGCTTCATGGTGGGTTCCAGGAGACTGGAACGGCTTTTTCGGCCTTGGAACTAATGTGCTCGTTAACCTGCTAGTTCTAACAGGCCTACTTAAATTTGTTATTGGTATCCCTGATGCAACTCTATTCGGCATAATTCTTCCAGCCGTCGGTTTAATGTTGTTTTTGGGAAATATTTATTACGCTTGGATGGCTCTAAGACTGTCCGAAAGTGAAAACAGAGACGATGTGACTGCATTACCCTCTGGACCGAGTGTTCCACATATGTTTTTCGTTGTATTCGCTATCATGTTGCCTATTAAGCTGGGAACTAATAGTTGGGAAGTTGCATGGTCAGCTGGAATGATTTGGGTATTTGTTGAGGGAATTGTCCTATTCCTAAGTGCATTTGCAGCACCCACAATTCGTAAATTAACACCAAGAGCAGCCCTACTAGGAACTTTGGCAGGAATTTCAATTACTTTTATCTCTATGAGACCGGCTTTTGAGATAGCAGAAACACCGATTATCGGACTGATTGCTTTGGCTATTATTCTAGCTTCTTGGTATGGCGGAATTAGATTTCCTGGGAATGCCCCAGGCGGGCTAGTAGCCATTGCTGTAGGAACAATACTTGCCTGGATAGCCTACATATTTGGATGGGGCTTTGGAGGCATGAACGCTTCAGCCGTTTCAGATAGTCTTTCCAGCATTGACTTTAATTTTGCTTGGTTCCAGCTAGACACACTTTGGGCAGGCAAGGAATATCTTGCTCTCGTTTTGGTTACAGCAATACCCTTTGGAATATATGACTTTATCGAAGCTATGGACAATGTTGAAAGCGCTTCTGCCGCTGGTGATGAGTATTCTGTTAAAGAGGCAGTCGGTGCAGAGGGAATAATTAGTTTGCTAGGAACGTTATTAGGAAGTCCTTTCGCTAATGCCGTGTATATTGGGCATCCAGGCTGGAAAAGCATTGGTGGTAGAGTAGGCTATTCAATTGCGACTGGCGTTATGGTACTAATACTCACGTGGCTGGCAATTGTTCCCTTACTTCTGACAATTATACCAGTGGTAGCAATAATACCGATTTTATTGTACATCGGAGCACTTATAGGAGCGCAAGCCTTTCAGGCTACACCACGTGCTCACGCTCCAGCCATAATATTTGCATTAGTGCCAAACCTTGCTGCCTGGGCAAAAGTGCAAATTGATGGTGCGCTTGGTGCAGCTGGTACCAATGCAGCCACAGTAGGCTTAGACAAGATGGCCCAAAATGGTGTGCTTTATAATGGCCTAGAGGTGCTTGCTGGAGGAGCTGTTGTTACAGGCCTTCTATGGGGCGCCATGGTTGTATTTTTAATTGATCGAAAACCAAATTCTGCAGGTATCGTTTCTATAATTGCTGCTGTTCTTACATTCTTTGGGTTTATCCATGGATCTGCAGTAGGGCTTGCTGTTTCACCTATGGTTGCGCTTAGCTATCTACTCATTGCATTGTTGTTCTTTAGCTTTACCAAGCTTGAGATTGCCCCAGCGGAATCAGATGAGTAACCAAACGATCATTTGGTAGAAAATAATATGTTTAGATCCGGGCTGACTTGAAATTATATTTCAGTCCGGATCTTCTACTAATAGATACGTTATAAGGTATATGAATATTAAGATGCGTTACTTAGCATCAAAAAAATTTCGTTTGTCAGATTCGTATTTCGATGGACACGTCCACAGCGTTTTCCACAGCGTGGTAAATTTACGTCTACATACTCAAGATTTATTAACTGTAATTGCTAATAAAAGTGATCTAAATTCACCTCGTTATATAGCCATAGAGACACTAGATGATGTCGATTTTACCAAGCTGATCTCACATGGACAACCTTTGTCATGCCGTGGAGAAGTTATAAGATTTTCTGGATCAAGAATTTCTATTGATCTTAGGTTTGCAGCCAAAGAAAAAAAATCTTTCGTCAAATCAAAAAAGAGTTTCTTAGAAAAGAAAATAAATACAAATTGGAAAATAGCGTGGAATTTCTTACTTGATATAAAAAAAAAGGAGGGTTTAGCCCTAGCACTAGATGATAAGCAGTCCGTTGACTTATTTCATAGATCTTTGATCGCACGAACCCAAAAAATTATTCCACAGCTTCTTATTTCCATCCAAACAAAGAATATAGGTTTAGCAAAAAATGTTGGGCAGAAACTATTAGGTCTAGGGCCAGGTTTAACACCCTCAGGAGACGATTTTCTTCTAGGGTTCATAGTTGGATCTCGAGCCTCAGTTAGGGAAGAAGAGCATCGGGTTTTTCTAAATAATTTTGGACATCACCTGAAAAATCAAAAAAGTAATAGTGTTGACATCTCGCTTGACCAACTAAATTCCGTGATATCAGGACGCTGCTCATATCCAATTACTGATCTATGTAATTCAATATTAAACTGCGATGGTAAAGACAAAATAAACTATGAGTTTAATAAATGTTTAGACTTAGGGCACAGTTCTGGTATGGACAGCACTTTTGGTCTTTTGTGTGGCATGGTAGCTTGGAAAAAAGAATTGGCTAATTTAATAATAGATGAGATTAAAATGCCAATTAAGGCACTGGAAACATGACTTCCGGAACACGAGTCATAGCAGATCTGTATCGAGATTCAGTTTCTCTAATGAAAATCTCTTCGACAGTTGATTCACTACCTAATGTGATTCGAGCCTCTTGTATAATGGCCACCCCAGCAAATATTAATTTATTACTTGAAGCAGGGTTACTTTCATCTGAAATATCTGCAGAACAAAATGAAGTTTTAATAGCTATAGAAGCTAAAGATAAAACTTCATTAAATGAAGCACTTGATCTTGCAGAAGACGAGCTGCGCAAGCGCCCCACTATCAACAGTAACTCAGAACAAGTATCTGAGAGTCCTGAGGCCTATAGTCAAGAAATGGCCCTAGACATAAATACAGAAGCTAATTTAGTTCTTATCTCGACCCCAGGTCCTTACGCTGCAGCTGAAGCATTCAAGGCCTTAAAGCTGGGTCTAAATACCATGATATTCAGTGATAACGTTTCTATCGAAGACGAAATACTACTAAAGGAATATGCTAACAAAAAAAACCTTATGGTATTAGGTCCCGACTGCGGTACTTCAGTAATTAACGGAGTGCCTCTAGGATTTGCAAATGTAGTAAAAAAAGGAAATATTGGGATAGTAGCTGCATCTGGCACAGGCCTACAACAGGTTCTCTGTCTAATTGATGAGGGCGGAGGAGGCATTTCACAGGCCATCGGTACGGGTGGAAGAGATTTAGACTCACGGATAGGCGGATTAACAACCATTCAGGGAATCAAGGCCCTGGCTAAAGATCAAGAAACGTCCGTAGTAGTAATTATTTCTAAACCACCCTCATTAAAGGTTGTGGATTCATTGATCGAAAAAGTTCAGGCAATGAGTAAACCAGCTGTTCTCTGTCTTTTTGACTCTAATATAGAAGATCCTAAAGTTAAAAACATTTACATAACAGAAACACTTGAAGACGCTTCCAGAACTGCTCTATCGCTCTCTAATAATGAGCAAAGTATAGCTCGTATGGATGAAACCAGGATCTCTGAACTCTTGTATCATGTTCCTAAAATTTCTAGTGATCGTAGGTACTTAAGGGCTCTCTATAGCGGGGGCACCTTCTGTTATGAGGCATTAAGCCTACTCAATGGAAAGTTAGAAGATCTTTATTCGAATATCATCTTTCCTAAAACAACTTTAATGAATGACCCTTGGCAAAGTCATGGTCATACACTTCTGGATTTAGGTGATGATCTATTCACCCGTGGTAAAGCCCACCCCATGATAGATTTTGGAATCCGAAATGAACGCATGATGGAAGAAGCCTCCGATCCCGAAACAGCAGTAATCCTTTTTGATATAGTATTAGGTCACTGTGCACATACTGACCCCAGTAGTGCTATTGCTCCAATAATTAATGAGATTAGAAGCAATAATAAAGTCTCGCATCCAGTAATGATCGGGTTTATTTGCGGCACAGAAGGAGATCCTCAAAATCTCTCCTTACAAAAAAGCAAACTCAGAAATGCAGGTGTTTTATTAGCAAATAACAATGCTGAAGCGGTTCGCTTGGCTACGAAAGTAATTGAGACTTTATAATGACTAACCTATTTAATTCAAAATTATCAGTAATCAACGTAGGAGTTTCTGATTTTGCCAAACCTATTATCGGCAGCGACGCAAAAGTTATAAATGTAGATTGGACCCCTCCTGGTAATGACGAGAACGTAGCCCGAGCCCTAGGTCAACTGGTGAATAGATCAGAAGTCGAAGAAGCAAATCATAGATCATTTCAAAGATATCTTGATAGCCAGCCAACTCTGGTCGGGGTTAAACCAGCATTTCAGGTTATCGAAGGCATGAGTGAAAAAACTATAATGCACTCAGGACCTCCCATAACATGGGAAAAGATGTGTAGTCCTATGAGAGGAGCAATAATAGGTGCCTGCATATTCGAAGAATGGGAAACAGATCACAAATCTGCTGAGAAGACTTTAGAATCAGGTGCTATTAACTTTATCCCCTGCCATCATAATAGGGCCGTAGGGCCAATGGCTGGTATAATTAGCCCTTCCATGCCCGTTTGGATCATTGATGATCCAGTTCATAACTCAAGATACTTCTCTAACCTTAATGAAGGACTAGGCAAAGTGCTTAGATTTGGTGCTAACGATTCTGAGGTCATTAATAGATTACATTGGATGAAAGAAGTTCTAGGACCTGCCCTCGGTAAGTCTCTCGAAAAAATGGAACCATTAAAGTTAAAACCATTAATGGCACAAGCACTGCATATGGGAGATGAAGTTCATAACCGCAATGTGGCTGCTTCGGCACTCCTATTAAAGCGACTTATCACAGCTGCTTTGAAAACAGACATAAAGGTATCAGTATTATCAGAGTTAGTTAACTTTATCAGTAACAATGATCATTTCTTTCTAAACTTATCCATGTCCGCATGCAAAGCTATGATGGACGCAGCACACGGAATACCAGGATCAAGCTTAGTAACAGCCATGGCAAGGAATGGGACAGATTTTGGAATCCGAGTAAGTGGTTTAGGCGATAATTGGTTCAAAGCACCAGCTCCCTTAATTGATGGGCTTTTCTTTCCAGGTTTTGACGCTAGCGACGCCAACCCCGATCTTGGGGATAGCAGCATAACTGAAACTGCGGGTGTTGGTGCATTCGCTATGGCTGCTTCTCCTGCAATTGTCCAGTTTGTGGGCGGATCAGCATACGACTCAATAGAAAACACCAAACTAATGTCACATATAACTCACAGTCAAAATGACGCTTTTACAATACCCCAGATGAACTTCTCAGCAACCCCTGCTTGTATCGACGTCCGTAAGGTGATTGATACGAGTATAATGCCAATTATTAATACTGGAATCGCACACCGAAAAGCCGGCGTTGGTCAGATTGGTGCAGGAATTACTAAAGCCCCGGCTGATTGTTTCTCGCAAGCAGTTATTGCGTTAGCAAAAACGTTTTCTAATTAAGAAAATAAAGTTGGGGCAACAAAGCATGGCAAGACGTCCAAAAACCGCAATCATCGCAGCAGGTGGAAACTCATTAATTATTGATGAAAAACATAAATCCATTCCGGATCAATATAAATCTGCCTCTATAACCTCGCGTTATATAGTGGACATGATAGAACAGGGATGGAATGTGGTTGTCACTCATGGAAATGGTCCCCAAGTTGGTTTTATAATGAGACGATCCGAGATTGCAATTGATGAAGTTCCACCGATACCAATGGATTATGCTGGCGCGGACACCCAAGGAGCTATCGGTTACATGTTCCAAAAAGCGCTTCTAAACGAAATGCGTAAACGCAAGATAGATAGGAATCCTATTGCAGTAGTAACACAGATATTGGTTGACAAAGATGATCCAGCATTCACATACCCTTCCAAACCAATTGGGTCTTTTATGGATGAGTCTACGGCAAAAAAACTTGTTAATGAACAAAAGTGGACTATCCGTGAGGAAGGAGACCGAGGGTGGCGTCGAGTAGTACCGTCCCCAACTCCAAAATCAATAGTCGACATTTCAGCCATCGAAACTTTGATTGACGAACGTTTTGTCGTGATCGCCTGTGGAGGAGGAGGTATTCCCGTTTATAAAGACGAAAAAGAGATGATACATGGCGTTGAAGCGGTTATAGACAAAGATTTTGCGTCTGGACTTCTATCCAGAGAACTCTCGGCCGAACTGTTTATAATAGCCACTGAAGTTGAACGAGTAGCAATAAACTTTGGAACAAAAAGTCAAAGGTGGTTAAATAAACTAACCCGTTCTGAGGCCATTGAGTATCTTAATGACGGTCAATTTCCTGAAGGTACTATGGGCCCAAAAGTTTCCGCCATTATAGAGTTCCTCGAAGCAGGCGGATCAGCCGGAATTATAACAAACCCACCTAATCTAGGCCGTGCCTTAGCCCAAAAAACTGGTACCTGGATAGTTCCAGACTAAACTGGATACAAAAATAACCTATAAAAAAGTATTAATTATTTTCTAGCAATTTGAAGGGAGCATCCCCAAAAACTCTTTGTCCTTCCTTATATAAGGGCTCAACTCTACTAAGAAAGGGTTTTTGCCCTTCGAGAGAAAGCTCAACGACTTCACATCCTTCCGATTCTATTTCTTTAAGAGCCAAAACTTCTTCCTCTTCAGCAAGCTTCCGTTGATAACTGATAGCCTCAGGGATAATAGATTCCATTGTAGCTTTTAATTTTTTAGGCCAATTATTTACAGAATCTCGATGAGCCCATAAACCCCGGGTTAAATAAAAATGGCTACTTAAAGTATGGTATGGATGATATTTATGCACACCATAGGTCACAGTGTTGGCCAAAGGGTTCTCTTGCGCATCTAATTCACCTTTTTTAATCAAATTAATAGCTTCAGTTAAATCCATCTGAACTGGTTTGGCCCCTAATAGCTCGAAACTTCTAGAATGAATTTCGCTCGGTAACATTCTTATTGTTAAACCTAAAATGTCTTCCGGAGACTGAATGGAACGAACTTTATTGGATATGTGACGAAAACCGTTTTCAAGAAAACCAAATACATGAAAGTTATACTTCTCCTCAATTTTATTAATCATATATTTTCCTAGCCGACCATCAAAAGCAGCTCTCGCTGAACTTAAATCTGAAAATAGAAAAGGTAGATCAACAAATCCGAGTTCTGGTACTTTCCGGGTTAAATAACTGGTAGATTGGTATGAAATTGTGAGAACTCCAGATTCTGTTAAAGACATAATTTCATCTGCACGGTAGCCTAAGTCCATTATGTTCCATATATACCTTATCTCAATTTCATCCCCAAAAAGTGCTTCAAGTCGATCTCCTACAAATTTTAATGCTCGACTGTGAGTAGTTGAAGGAGGACCATAACCCCCCATTCTAATCTGTATAATTTTAGACATTATCTAACCTCAGGGGGCTTCCACCATCATTTTATCGTTTGCAAAGCTTTCTGTGTTATAAGTATAGCATCACTTTTTGTGTGGTAACGGAGAAATATAATGAGTAGAAAAAGTTTAGGAGTTGCTGTAATTGGTTGTGGACGTATAGGAACTCTGAGAGCAAACCTAGCATCCCGATACCCCGCAGTGAATTTTATCGCTTTGTCTGACGCTGAGCAACATCGCGCTGATATCTTGGCTCAACAAATAGGTGCAAATTTCAGCACAAATAATAACCTAGAAGCAATCAATCACCCTGAAGTAAATACTGTGATCGTATCAACCCCTGAGCACGACCACAGAGAAGCCATAATCCAGGCCCTTGAAGCTGGAAAACCAGTTCTGATAGAAAAACCAATCGCTCTTACTTTGGAAGATGCCGATGCAATTATTAATGCGTCCTCTTCGACTGGTACAGAATTTCGGGTGGGATACTCTCGAAGGCATGAAAGACGGTGGATGCTTGCAAAAGAGCAATTATTGCAGAACCGATTGGGAGAAGTGATCGGTATACAGTCTCGAGTTTATAATACCCGAGCCCAAATGCTTCAGATACTGGAACGATCTCCCAAAGCAACGCCTGTATTGGACGTGCTAACTTATTACGTAGATATGGCCTGCTGGTATTTGGAAGGGATTCAACCAATTGAAGTTGTCGCACGTTCTCATGGAAAAGTCTTCAGAAACTTGGGGTACGAGGCAGACGATGTCACTTGGGCTATAATAACATTCGAAAATGGCGCTATAGTAAACCTCGGTATCTGCTATGCGCTTCCATCAAAGTATCCTTCTATAGGTCAGAGCTCAAGATTCGAAATACTTGGCGACGAGGGTGTCATACTTTTGGACGCCGATAACAAGGATAGTTTACTATATACTGACAATGGGGCTCCTCATACATACGTTCCTGACCACAATATAAATCTTATGTTCATGCAGACAACGTCAGCAGCGGACTTTGCTGTAGGAGATTTCTGGGGGGCATTGGCAAATGAATCCAGATCGTGGTTTGATCACTTACTAACTGGTCAACAAATTCCACATGCTACACCAGAAGAAGCCCGTCTCACCCTTAAAGTTACACTAGCGATAGAAGAGGCTTCAAGAACCTCACAAACCGTTGTCTTGTCATAATTACCTTTATATTTAGGAACTATTTTATATATGAATGAGCAACTCAGTTATGATTTTATTATAGTTGGCGCAGGAAGCGCTGGCTGCGTATTAGCTAACAGGCTAACAGAATCGGGAAATTATAAAGTACTTCTGCTTGAAGCTGGCAACACTGACCGAAGCCCATGGATACACATCCCATTAGGTTATGGAAAACACTTCACAAACCCAAAAGTTAACTGGCTCTATACTAATGAACCAGACCCCGAGACAGGCAACCGCCGCATTCCACAACCACGGGGGAAAGTGTTGGGAGGGTCTAGCTCAATTAATGGCCTTGTTTACATTCGTGGGCAAAAAGAAGACTACGACCATTGGCAACAATTAGGAAACACTGGATGGGGTTTTGATGATGTCCTTCATTATTTTAAAAAGTCAGAAGACCAGCAACGCGGCAGTGATGAGTTTCATGGAACTGGTGGGCCAATAGCTGTTTCTGACCCAGCGAGTGGACACCCCATCTGCGAGGCTTTCATAAACGCAGCAGAACAGTTTGGGCACAAACGTAACGATGATTTTAATGGGTCTGAAAATGACGGTTTTGGGTATTTACAATTCACTATCCGCAATGGCCGACGTTCCAGTGCCTCTACTGGTTATATTAGACCTGCACGAAAACGTAAAAACCTCAAAATTTCTACTCTCTCTCATGCTACCAAAATAATATTCGAAGGCAGAAAAGCCGTCGGCATAGAGTATTTACAAAACAACAAAAGAAAAGTAGCTCTAGCTAACAGAGAGATACTGCTTTCAGGGGGATCAATAAATACTCCTCAAATAATGATGTTATCTGGGCTAGGCCCAGAAAAAAAACTTCGCGAATTAGGAATAGAAGTTGTCCTAGACATGCCTGATGTGGGTAGTAATTTGCAAGATCACTACAATGGAAGGCTTATGTACGAGTCCACCCAAAAACTGACACTCAATGACACTTTGTCTAGTAATTTCCGGGCAATACTAGAAGGGGCGCGCTACCTCCATAGCCGTAAGGGCTTTTTGGCCATGGGAGCCTCGTATGCAGCGGGGTTTTTAAAAACGGACCCTTCATTAACCTCTTCTGACATTCAAGCTGGTCTCGCTCTGTTCAGCACAGATAAATTGGGAAGGGGACTCCATCCATTCTCAGGGTTTTCGGTCATTGTTAGACTATTGCGTCCCAAAAGCAGGGGCTCGATATATATTCAAAGCGCTGACCCGTTTAAACACCCTAAAATTTGCCCTAATTTTCTTCATAACCCAGACGATTGTGACAAGCTCGTATTAGGTTTCAAAAAGGTAAGAGAGATCTTGAAAGCTCCGGCAATCGAGAAATTTATCAAACAAGAATATGCCCCTGGTCTAAACTGTATCACTGACAATCAAATTCTCGAATTCTTAAGACAAAAAGGGGGAACGAGTTTTCATCCTGTTGGCACCTGCAGGATGGGGCAGGACAACAAAGCCGTTGTCGACCATGAACTCAGAGTTCATAACATTCAGTGCCTCAGGGTTGTTGACGCTTCCATCATGCCAACCATTGTTTCTGGAAACACAAACGCACCAACAATTATGATAGCAGAAAAAGCTGCCGATTTAATATTAAATGAAGCTAAAAACCACCAGAAAGTAATAAAAAGGAGAGATTACTTTGTCTTTTAGACCAATTAATATTGGAGTTATAGGAACTGGCTGGGTCGGAGGAATTCGCGCCAACGCATGCGCAAATAGCCCCTTAGTAAAGGAACTTCACATAGCTGAAATAAACCCACTAAAAGCCAGTATAGTCGGTGATGAAACTAATGCCTCAAATGTTACAAATAATTGGCATGATATAATCAATAACGACTCTATTAATGCTGTAATAATTGCCTCAACACCCGAATCAGAACGATATCCAATTGTTCTTAGCGCCTTAAAAGAAAAAAAAAGTGTTTTGGTTGAAAAGCCAATAGCACCAAGTCTTGCCGAAACTGATGAAGCTATTAGGATCGCCCACAAAAACAATCTTAAACTTACAGTCGGGTATACCCGCCGTTTCGATCCGAGATACGCTTATGTTAATCAATCCATAAAATCAGGAAGAATTGGCGATCCAGTCACATGTTTATTGAGTCGAAATATCACTCGTGAGATCGGAACTAAAATAAAAGGACGCTCCAAACTGTCACCCGCGTCTATGGGGGGCACCCATTCAATAGATTTTTTACTGTGGTGCTTACAGCCTCGCCTTCCCGTAAGAGTTTATTCCCAGCAAGCGGGAAAACTTTTTTCACGTGAAAGCAAAACTCCCGACCATCAATGGATAATGGTGACCATGGATGATGGCTCAACCATAACGGCAGGCTCGGGCTGGGTGCTTCCCCTAGGATATCCTCAGTACTCGCAAAGCTGGATAGAGATAATAGGCACTGACGGGTCCCTCACTGTTGATGATACACACAAAGAAATCATATTAAATTCCACAAAAAACGGTATTGAATATCCACTCTCATCAATGCCTGGCGAGCAAGTCGATCATGTCTTTGCTGGAGCCATGGTAGATGAAACGATTCACTTTCTTAATGCAGTATGTAATAACCAACCTCTACTAGTCACTGCAGAAGAAGCAAGGCTTGTTATGGAGGTTACGAATGCCGCAGATATATCCGCAGAGTCTGGGCACGTGGTGAGCCTAATATAGAGAAATAACAAAACTCCTATCCATGCTGATAATCAGCGATAGTAGTGTTTTCTTCTACATAAATTGTTCTTTCATAATCATCAGGTCTGCCCTCTGTTAGGGAGGTCATCAACCAGTCTGCTATAGCGGGATATATTTCTCCTGCAACTTCCCCCATCGGATGAAACACCCCCTCATAAAGCCAAAGCTCACTCGGCCCCCCCAAATTATCTCTAAATGTTTTAATATCATTCGGTGCACACAACTCATCCATATCACCGGCAACCAACAAATGAGGTATAGTAAGGGTTTTTGCAACATCGGGTAGATAATCCATACGCTTTATAAATTTATCAAATTCATTCTCATCTGAATATCCAGCCATATACATAAAAATTCTTTTGAAATTTGGTTGGGCCTGTTCAAAAATCATATCAAACGTTCCAACATTTGCCATCTGTCCACATACGGCTTTAATACGTTTATCCTGAGCAGCCACCTGCACTCCCCATCGGGATCCCATACTAAATCCAAGCAAACCAATTCTGTCTTGATCAACTTCGGGTAAGGTCACTAACCAGTCAATTACAGCCGAAGCAGCAGAGGGGTAATTATTTTCGGTCTGCCATACAGCATTTGCATTACATTCACCCTGTCCTGGCCCATCCATAGAGCATATATTCATGCCACGAATTGTATAATCATTATTATAAGGATTGGGCACATCTTCTTTGACTTGATCCATTCCTGGTAAGAAAAGAACCGTTGGTTTCGGACCCTCACCCGGAGCTTTGTGAAATATGCAATGGGTCTCCTGCCCCGGGGCAAACTCCAATGATTTTTTGATCATTGTCCCGTCAGAATAATCTATAACCTTAGAAAAGCAGCGATATAAACCTGAAAACCAGGCTTCTTTATTGAGATCAGAATGTACCGGTATCATGTGCTGAGCACGACCAAAACAGATAGCCGCTCGATGAAAAAGCTGACGTGCGGTAATATTACGCCCACCTTTTTCCGCTTCATTTGCCATATGTTCTAGCACTTCTGCTCGCTTGGCCCAAGCCTTAGGAAAAGAACGGCGACCAGTGACTTTTCCATAGACCGATTTTAAGTCCTGCATTTTATAACCACGTTCAAGACGGGCGCCCATGATACCCGGATGTAAAACATCTTCGTTATCAGACAACATCAAAAAATTATCAAAAATCCATCCTTGATCTGAGCGCAATTGTTGCTTAGCCATCATAATCTCCCTGCAATTATTAAAAAAAATTTCGCGGCAATTATGGGACTAGTACAGAAGTCCGTTCACAGTTATATAACTTCTAACTTTACACCCTGTTAAATTGCTGAATTAGGCTATAATAAAGCCTAGCTTGAAAGTAAATCTCAGGATCATTAATTATAACAATAAATTTTGAAAACAGGGGGAAAGTAAAACGTATAATAACATAAAATCAAATAACGCTCTTGGAATTCGTTATCCAACCATCCAGGATTTAAGAGAACATGCTAGGTATCGAATACCTCGCTTTGCGTTCGATTATGTAGATGGCGCAGCTGGGGCAGGCGAAGTCGGGATGGCACGTAATGCCGAAGCATTGGACCTTGTAGAGCTATTACCGCGTTACGGTCTCGAAAATTACAAACCAAATATTGAAATTAATCTATTTGGACGCCTTTATTCTGCTCCAATTGCAATTGCTCCCATGGGAATGCCGGGGATGGTATGGCCTGGGGGAGAGGAGATATTCGCTAAAGCATCTCATAAGGCACGTATTCCCTTTACGCTTTCCACCGCAGCGGGTGCAACTATCGAACGTATAACAGAGCTAGCCCCTGACACTACTTGGTTTCAATTATACAGAATGCCTCATAATAATCTTGAAATGAACTTTGATTTAGTTAAGAGAGCAAAGAGTACAGGGGTGCACGTCTTGATTTTAACTCTAGATGTGCCTGCCAGAACTAAACGCCCTAGGGAACTTCGTAACCAGCTAACTATACCCTACAAACCTGGTCTTCATACATTAATAGATGTACTGCCTCATCCAGGATGGATGCTAGCCCTCGCAAGACATGGGCATAACTCATTCGCAAATTATAAAAAATATACTAATAAAAAATTAAGTGGATATGAATTGGCGAAATTTGCTCGTCAAAGATCAGGAGGAACATTTAGTTGGAAAGAAGTTTCCCAGTTTCGAGACGCTTGGCCGGGGCCACTTGTTGTAAAAGGTATATTACATCCTAATGATGCTGAGAAGGCTGTTAGTGTAGGAGTTGACGGAGTAGTTGTATCCAATCACGGAGGACGACAATTGGAAGGAGCTCCTGCAACCGTTGATGTCTTACCTGCTGTTGTTAACGCCATAGGAAAAGAGGCCACCATCTTGTTTGATAGTGGTATAAGAAGCGGTCTTGATGTAGTGCGTGTAATGGCGCTTGGGGCAAAAGCTGCTCTTTCGGGGAGACCATTTATGTATGGTCTTGGTGCCTTAGGTGTCCAAGGGGCTGACCATGTTGTAAATTACTATACTGAAGAAATTTCTGCCGCTATGCGTCAAATTGGAGTTCATAACATTCAGGAGTGCAATAATATTGTGATTCGTCATGAAAACGCTTTAAAGTTTTAGTTATAGCTCCTTTAAGTCAAAAGTTGATATTATTTAAAATACTCTAGTGTTCTCCAAAAAACTTTTAATGCGTAAAATTGGGTCAGTTATTGAATACTTTGTTAACTAATTCTAATAAAAGCCGTTATTCCGATGCGCAGATCTTATGGCGTATTATCCTGCTTTCGATGAAATATCGGAGTTACGTTGTAATCGCAATTGGCACAACTTTAATTGCCTCTTTATTACAACTGGCTGTACCACAATTGCTAGGCGCAGCGGTTGATGATGCTTTAGGTTTGCTAGGAAACAGCAATGAATCTGCTTCCTCAATACGTGAAGCATTAGTTCAAACCGCTCTTCTTTTGCTTGTTGTATCAATTCTTAGAGGATTTTTTACCCTAATTCATAACTATACCGGTGAAGCAGTAGGGCATATGATAGCATATGACCTACGACTAGCCTTCTATGACAAACTACAGAAATTAAGTTTTTCATTTCATGATAAAGTTCATACAGGGGAATTAATAACCAGGGGTATGCTGGATTTAGAAGGCGTACGGATGTTTTTTAGCACAGGTGTAGTGCGCCTCTTTCTGCTCACAGTTCTAATTGGAGTTGGCGCCTATCTGCTTCTTTCCAAGGATTTATTGCTAGGCGCTCTGAGCCTCAGCTTCGTTCCTTTCGTTGCCTGGAGATCAGCAATAGCTAGACTAAAACTGCGTAGACTATGGTTAGCTTTACAAGAGCGAATGGGAATCATAGGCAGAATTATGGATGAAAACCTTACCGGCATTCGCGTAGTCAGAGCATTTGGCGCAGAAAATTATGAACTTAAAAAATATAAAATAGCAGCAGATCAGGCTCTAGAGTTGGCAGATCAAAGAATTAAAACCAGAGTCGCTTCAACCACAATAATGACTTATGCATATTTTCTGGCTATGGGGATGGTATTATGGATAGGAGGTCTGCGTGTTCAAGAGGGCAGCCTAACTATTGGAGCGCTTACCGAGTTTTTAGCTTTTATGACAATTCTTCAACTGCCAGTTCGACAACTTGGATTACTTGTAAACTCTTTTGCGAGGGCTTCAACCACCGGAAGAAGATTATTTGAGGTTCTTGATTTTAATGCAAGTATATCAGACCTGCCCCACGCAAAAATTCTAGACCTTAATGAAGGTAAAGTTCGTTTCGAAAATGTATCTTTTAAGTATGGTGGGAACGATTCTCCTTTAACCCTAAATAAAATTTATTTTGAGGTTAAACGCGGCCAATCTCTAGGTATAGTTGGCCCACCAGGAAGCGGCAAATCAACAATCACGCACCTATTATCTCGTTTCTATGACGTTTCTGATGGAAAAATTACTATTGATGGACAGGATATCCGTGAAGTCACTCTGGAATCATTAAGATCACATGTGTTGACGGTTCCTCAGGACCCTTTTCTGTTCACCTCATCATTAGAAAGCAATATTGCCTATGGAAATCCTTGGGCCAATGATAACTCAATATCTGACGCAGCGCGGACGGCCAGGATTGATACTTTTATAGAAAATCTACCAGATAGATATGGTACACTTGTAGGAGAACGAGGTGTATCTCTATCTGGGGGCCAGAAACAACGTATTGCATTAGCACGAATTGCTATTCTTAAGCCTTCAATTTTAATCTTTGATGATTCTACTTCGGCAATTGACGCAGAAACAGAGCGCCAAATACGAGAGTTTCTCAAAACGCCGATGCAGTTTTCTACTACGATAATAATATCTCATCGACTTAGAAGCCTAATTGGAGCCGATGAAATAATATTTTTAGAAAACGGCATCATCGTCGAACGAGGATCACATAAACAACTCCTTTCTATGAATGGTAAATACGCTGAGTTATATAAAGCTCAGAATCATTTATACGATGAATAAATTAATAAGCCTGATACTTCGAGGGAAGAAAAAATTTGAAAAACGATTCAGTTACTTCCGATATTAAAAAGACCGGTCAGGCACCGCATGCTTATGTGGGATCGCAAATAAGCCACGAAGAAGATGTGTTCGGAGCTCTTTTTGATGGCAGAGTAATTAAACGCTTTGTAGAATATTTGCGGCCTTACAGAACTAATATTTATCTGGCTATCGGAGCAGTGCTTATCGTCACTTTTGCACAATTGTCTATACCGCTGATTGTACAACATGCAATAGATGAAGTCATATTGGCAGATAAAACAGATTCATTCCCTCTAGCTCTGGTTATAATTTTATTTTCTGTATTAATTACAATTAACTATTGTGCCAATTGGCTACAAGATCGACTTATTGGGATGACAGGCGAACATGTGATTTTTGATCTCAGAAAATCCATGTACTCTCACATACAAAAGATATCCTTATCTTTTATGGACAAGACAGAAACTGGAAGAATGATGTCCCGGCTAACTGGTGATGTTAATTCTTTACAAGAATTTCTAGAAAACTCTGTTACGGCTTTTGGGGATCTTGTCTTACTCTTTGGCATAGTGATTATTATGCTTTCACTAGATTTTACCCTCGGAGCACTTACCCTATCTGTAGTGCCTATTTTATTTTTTGTGCGAATCTTTTGGTTGCCGCGTGCTCGAATAGCTTTCAGATATGCAAGAGAGACCAACTCCATAGCCAATGGCGCATTAGCAGAAGGCATACGTTCTGTAAGAACTGTTCAGAGTATGAGACGTGAAGCCGTTAACTATCAGTTATATGATAAAAAGGTAAAGGAAAACCTCTCTGCCCATCTAAAATCAGCTCGAATGGCACAAGTAATGGTTCCAGTCGTAGATACCCTCACCGGAGCTGCAATGGGGATAGTAATATTAGTTGGGGGGGCTCTAGTGTTAGATAATTCTCTGGATATCGGAGTTATTGTTGCATTTATCTTCTACGTTCAACGGTTTTTTGACCCTATAAGATCCTTAACTATTCAATATAGTGTAATGCAGAGGGCTATGGCTTCAGGCAAAAGAATTTTTGAAGTGCTTGATGTTCCAATATCTATAGCTGACGATCCAAACGCAATAAGACCGGAAAAAATTCGAGGATTGGTTCAGTTCCGAAATGTTACCTTTAGCTATGACGGAATACAGCCAGTGCTAAAAAATCTTAATTTTACTATTTCCCCGGGAGAGACTGTTGCCTTGGTCGGCCCAACTGGTTCTGGAAAAACAAGTATTACATCTTTACTGCATCGTTTTTATGAGGTCAGCGAAGGAAGTGTTCTTATAGATAATATAGATATAAAAAAATATGAAAAATCATCATTAGGAGAACATATTTCGATGGTTTTACAAGACCCTTTTTTATTTACGGGCACCATCCTCGAAAATATTCGATATAAAACAGATAAAGCCACTCGAAAACAAATTGTAGAAGCAGCTAAAACTGTAGGTGCGCACGATTTCATCACTGAAATGGAACATGGATACGAGACTGAGGTAGAAGAACAAGGTCGCAACTTATCCGTAGGACAACGCCAGCTAATTAGTTTTGCAAGGGCACTAGTTGCTAATGCGAAGATTCTAGTGCTTGATGAAGCAACGGCTAGCATAGACAGCCATACAGAGAAAAAAATCCAACTTGCACTTAAAAAACTGCTGAAAGGACGTACTGGCATAGTTATTGCTCATAGACTTGCTACAATCAGAGGGGCTGATCGAATAATAGTAATAAAAAATGGCAAATTAGTTGAAATGGGACCGCACAAATTACTAGTCGAAAAGGGAGGTTTATACTCTCAGCTTCATAAACTTAATTACGCATCCTTTGACGACGCACCAAAAGATTAGATAAAAACTTAATCTACAAATTCCTAACTAAGAAAAAGAGCAATTAATCCGCAGCATACTCTAACTTTTTCCCTCCCCAGTTACGACCTGGGATGTGCATCAACTTACTTTCAGATAGTCCACCATCGACTCTTATCGAAGCTGCATTCACGTAACTCGAACGATCAGAAAGCAGAAACACACAAACTTCGGCAATTTCTTCAGGTAATCCCACCCGTTTCATCGGAACAACCGAAGCTCGACCGGCTGAGATTTCTGGATCAGAGAACATTTCTTCAGTCATTGGTGTTCTAACCTGTCCAGGAATAACTGTGTTGGCTCTTACTCCTCGATTACTCCATTCAACGCCAAAGAGATTGCCCAGCATTATAGTTCCAGCTTTAGCCACGGAGTATGCTCCAGCCCCATTATAAGGTTGTACTCCCCCAACAGATGACAAAAAAACTATTGAGCCTTTGCCATTTTCTAACATCACCCTACCGGCTGCCTGTGCACATAGATAATAACCTTTGAGACCAACGTCCATAACCATGTCCCATTCATCTTCGGCTAGCTCCTCCAAAGCAGAGGGCCTAAGTTTTATTGCACCACAAACTATTCCGTCAACTGTATTGAACTTAGCTAATGTTTCTTCAACCATACGATTGGCATGATCTCCCTTAGAAGTATCCATTTCTATGATTAATGGCGTGCGCCCTTCGGCCCGAACCAATTCGGCTGTAACCTCAGCTTCAGTACGATCTATATCAGCTATAGATATGTCAGCACCCTCGCGAGCTGCAACAATGGCTGTAGCTCTACCTATTCCGCTCGAGCCACCTGTAATAATGATCTTTTTATTCTCAAGAATCATCTGAAATTTTCCTCGAATATCAATACTTTGACCCCGCCTAAAGTTTTAATCTAGTTACTCCGAGCCTCCTAGTATTGTCCCAATGTTTAAAGGGTCAGATAAAATTAGCTTGAATAAGTTAGCCACAAGCCCATTAAAGCTCAGCAGAAAATAATTTCTTGCTATGAAATATCTATTCGGACAAGTTCCAGCCAACCCAGTTACATAGTGCACGTCCCATTACTAAATCGAGATCGTCTCCCCTAAGCCATGATAATTCTTCTGTAAACATGGTAACACACTCACGATAGGAACAGGGCATTCTACTCAAGTCTGTTCCCCAGAAAGATCTGTCAGGACCAAAGGCATCAAATAAACGCTGTATATTGTCGTGTATGTTTTTATAAGGATATTCTTCTGTAGAATTACTCGGCGCACCCGATAACTTCACTGCTATATTAGGATATTTTGCTAACGCGACCAAATCTGGAAGGGTCTCAAAAGCCTCTTGGTCTTTCAAAAAAGGCGATGCACCTAAATGATCAATCAGTATCCTTAGTCCAGGATGTTTTGTAGCAATTTCCCCCACAGTTGGCAGAAAATCATGTGCTAAGAGTCCAACTGGTATTCCTTTTTCTTCAGCAACTTTATAGACCCAATTCATCGTGCCATCGTGCGGCCAGCTCTGCCTCTCAGGTTGCATAAATATATATCTCAATCCTAGCATGCCTGGTAGCTTTAGTCTGTCATCGAGCAGTTTCCTGCTTACATCAGGAGAATCTGGTGGAACCCAGCCAAGAACGGCAAATTTATCGGGGTGTGCCGCGGCAGCCTCTAAAGCTAACTCATTTCCTCCGGGGATAGCTCCTGGAGGATGTAATAACACGGCATCGACTCCTGCCGTTTTCATTTCTTGTAGTAAATCATCCTTTGAATAGGTCTCTACCTGCCTATGAATCGGCGGCAGCATGACATTTTCCCATATATGTACCTGTGAATCGACGACCAACATAAGCTTCCTCCCATAATATTTTGGCAACTATTATTTTTATATCGCCGTTTGTAGCTGTAATCTTTGATATTTGTGTTTATAAAAAGTGTATTGTATCAGACCAATGACCATTCCAACAGAAGATTAAAATATTCTAAAAGAAAATAAGACGACATATGAGCAAAAATGAACCTCAGCCCCTGCAAGGTCTAAAAGTAATAGAATGCGCTACAGTTATAGCTGCACCTCTCTGTGGTAGAATGTTAGCTGATTTCGGCGCCGAAGTAATACATATTGAACACCCAGAGAAGGGAGATGACTTAAGACATTTTGGCTTTACCGATAAGGGTGTGAATCCTTGGTGGAAGTATTATTCAAGAAACAAAAAGTTAATAACACTGAATATATCTAAACCTCAGGGGCGCAGAATTTTACTACGTCTCATTGAAGATGCTGACGTCCTTATAGAAAACTTTAGACCTGGTCGACTCGAAGAATGGAACATCCACTATGATCAACTAGCTAAAATAAATCCTCGCCTCATTATGGTAAGAGTAAGCGGTTTTGGTCAGACGGGACCTTATAGTAACCAACCCGGATTTGGGACACTCATAGAAGCAATGAGTGGATTTGCCCATTTAACAGGAGATCCTGAAGGTCCCCCTGTGCTCCCTCAATTTGCATTAGCTGATAGCTTTGCTGGTTGCTACGCCACTATGGCAACTATGTTTGCAATTTATTACCGGGACATTGTTGGAACTGGAAAAGGGCAAATTATAGACGTAAGTCTTTGGGAAAGTCTTTTCTCTATGTTAGGCCCAAACGCTATGGTGAACCAATTAACAGGTATGCCTCCCATGCGAACAGGCAATAGAACAATTACTTCAGCACCGAGGAATCTATATCGTACTAAAGATAATCGATGGGTCGCGCTTGCTGGTTCAACACCCGCTACAGCAATTCGGCTTTTTAATGCTATCGGACAGCCGGACCTCGCTTCAGACCCAAGGTTCAAGTCAAATAAAGACCGGCTCAAAAATGTGGTCGAGTTAGACAAAGTCATTAATGCATGGACTAACTCTCACAACTTAGAAGAAATTACTACAATTTTTCGTCAACACTCAGTTCCAGTTGGACCTGTATTTGATGTAAATGATATAATGAACAACCTCCACGCAATTTTCCGAGAAATGGTGGTTGAGGTCCCAGATGAAGAAGGATCAAAGCTTAAAATGGAAGGTGTTTTCCCTAAAATGTTTGATACCCCAGGTAAAATCCAACATGCAGGTAAAAATATGGGTGAAGACAACGAAGAAATATTTAAGAAACGCCTTAATATTTCTGATCCCGAATTCTTAGAATTAAAAAACAAAAAAATAATATGAATTATCCTCTTATAACTCTCTACGTACCAGGAACCCGACCAGAACTTATTGATAAGGCTCTCAGAGCATCAGCTGATGCAATAATCATCGATCTAGAAGATACCGTTCCGGTAAACCTTAAAAACCAAGTTCGTGATAATATTCACGAGATTCTTAGCAACGCTAACCAAAAGTTTCTCGTTAGGATAAATAATGAACCTAACCATTTAGAAGAAGATTTGGAAAAGATGGTGTCCAAAAATGTTTACGCCATCCTTTTACCTAAAGCTGAAAACCCGAATCAAATTCATCAGATCGATGCAATTATGACCGAGGCTGAACGTAATCATAATTTGCCAGTAAATTCTGTAAAGATAATCCCTATGATTGAAACTGCTTTGGGAGTAATCCGCTGTTTCGAATTAGCAATAGCTTCTCAGAGAGTTGAAACTATAACATTTGGTAGTGCAGAAGACGGAGACCTACAGGGAGATCTTAAATGTGCCTGGTCACTTGATGGAACAGAACTTCTTTATGCGAGATCAAAAGTTTTACTAGATAGCAGGGCAGCAAGGCTGCCCTACGTTTTAGATGGAGCGTTTAGTGATATAAAAAATGATCGGGCATTACTAGCTGATTGCGAACTTTCTAAACGACTGGGTTATGATGGACGAACCCTAGTACACCCCCAACAGGTTCCAATCGCTCGAAAAGCCTACAGCCCCAGTGATGATGAATTGGATTATTATAGAAAGCTAATTGGCGCTTTCGAAGCCGCTGAAAACTCTGGATCAGCTTCCATATCTCTCGGTGGAAAGCTGGTAGATTATGCCATGTATAAAAAAGCAAAATCTTTCATCGACCCCTACGACTGAAAAAACAAGTCTTTTCCTTCATGTCATTATAATTTTTATCCTAAATAAAGATCTATCTATTGACTCTTTTGTTCTTCTTTTGTTCTATTTAAGCCTCTACAACCTGACGGATATTTTTGTGCGCAAACCAGAAACCATAGAACGGCTTTATTTAGACTTTGATGGATTTTTTGCATCTGTCGAACAACAGGCCCATCCTGAACTAAGAGGTAAGCCAGTTGGTGTTGTTCCTTTTTCTTCAACTTCCTATACCTGCGTGATTGCCTGCTCCAAAGAAGCTAAAAAACATGGTGTTACAAACGTCATGCCGGTTTCAGAGGCAAAGCAAAAGTGTCCGAATATAGTACTAGTTCCCCAAAGTCCTGACCTCTACCGTAGAGCACATTGTGCATTTTTAAGCGAAATTTCTGCGGTCATACCAGTCGATGCTATCAAGTCTATTGATGAATTAACATGTAAACTAGAATCCATCGACAAGAGAACACCACATGAGCTTGCACAGCGGATTAAAAGTCGAATTCGTGAAAATATTGGACCCTACATCACTTGTTCAATTGGATTCGCTGCTAACCGACTCCTAGCAAAAATGGCATGTAAAATTAATAAACCTGATGGCGTTACTATCTGGCACCCGGAAGATATGCCCACACCACTAATTAAAATGCCACTATCAGATGTTTCTGGAATTGGACGACGCATGGAGCACCGACTCCAGAGAGCTGGCATTTTTACAATGTCTGATCTCTGGAACTCGGAACCAAGACATCTCCGAAAAATCTGGAAAAACGTAACAGGAGAGCGTCTCTGGTATGCACTTCACGGTTATGATATTCAGGCCTCCCCTTCCCACCGAGGTATGTTTGGTCATGGTCGTGTTCTGCCCCCAAATTGGAGAGGGATGGAGCATGCTCGTGAGTGTTCCCGATTACTATTAATCAAATCCGCTCGACGTATGAGACGTAATGGGTTTTATGCAAGCCGCTTATGGCTTTGGCTAAGCGCACGTAATACCGGATGGTCAGAAAGTGTTAGCTTACCAATAGTTCATGACGATCAAGCCTGTCTATCTGGGTTAGAATCCTTGTGGAAAAGAGCCCGTCAAGAACTTTTACCAGAAACAAAAATTATACGACTCGGAGTTACGTTGCTTGACCTCTCTCCCGCAACAGAGCGTCAGCTTGATATGCTTGTGAACGATGACTCTATGAGACAAAGGTGGGAGAACATTACGATGGCAATAGATGCTTTAAATGCAAAATACGGTAAAACCGTAGTTAGCCTCGGCCCCTGGACTCCTCCTGAAGGAGGTTATGCTGGAGGTAAAATTTCATACACACGCATACCGAAAGCGGAGGATTTTTGGTGACCTGGAAACACGAAATACAATTGAGAGATCTAGAAAAAAACCAATCAATCGAAATTATCTGTCGTAGTTGCAGTCGAACCTACTATGAACAAACCTCAACACTTCTAAAACAAGACAAGACAACACATTACACCTATCTAAATGAAGTTGAAAAACTACTCCATTGTAAATATCGAGGCTGCCATGGTTCTGTAAAAATAGTTTTAACAAGCAATATCGAAACCGAGGGATTTGTAGGTGGCCTTCCTTAGGCAACAAGTAGATAAATTAGATTGAAAGAGAAAGCCTCGAGAGACAATTTAATTACTAGTCCGTCGACTAGCCCCAGCTTGTATCACAAGTTGTTCTAATGCTTCGTAGGGTTGAGCCCCCACGACGCCGTAGCCATTAGAAACAAAGGTAGGAACACCAGTTACGCCATACTCTCGTGACTTTGCCCAATCTAGGTCAACAGATTCTTTAAAACTACGCTTATACAGAACTTCTTTGGTTTCCTCTACATTAAGGCCAATCTTTTCAGCAATCTCAACCAACACCTGTTTACTACCGATGTTCTTACCGTCAACAAAATAAGCTCTATAAAGCTCATCATGTATTATCTGACCATCGGGTCGAGTCTCTGCCCAAGAACCCAATTCCTGCGCAAGTCGACTGTTGTAGGTATGAGTTCGTTCCCCATAAGGAAGACCTTCAACCTCCATTAAACCTTTCATTCTCTGATGAGCTGCCTCTGGATCATAGTCGCGGCCAGCAAATAAGTCTGACATGAGTATACCTTGGGCAGGTGTATCAGGATGCAACGGAAAATGAATTAGCTTAATTGATATATCAAACTTCTGTTTTAAATTTTCAACACGCACGGTGGTGAGATAACACCAGGGTCAAACATAGTCACTAAACATCTCCAGGGTAACGGTTTCGTTCATAAAAAGTCTCCTTTAGAAAAAACATTCACTAAAGTATATATAATACAAAGAGTTTATAGGAGAAAAAAATGGCAAGAATTCCGTATAGCGATATGACAGGACTTAAACCTGATCTTAAAGAAGAACTAACAAAACGTCCTGATGCAAACATATATCGAATGCTGGCTAATGGAGGTAATGCAGCCCTTGGCTACCTTAAAATGGGCAGTGAAATTAGATTTAATGCTGTTTTAAGCCCTACCTCGCGTGAGCTAATAATCCTTCGTACAGGATCCTTATGTAAATCGGTATATGAGCTAGATCATCACACAATAATCGCTCGTGATCTTGGATTGGAAGAATTAAAAATTAATGGCGTAATTCATACCGGATCTAAATCGGAAACCTTAGATGATTTCGAGAAAACCTTAATGCTATTTACTGAAGAGACTGTCATAGAAGGAAAAGCAAGTGAAAAAAGTTTTTTCGATCTAGCTGAATATTTCAGCCATGAAGAATTAATAGAAACCACCCTACTTATCGGATTTTATATGCTCACCTCTCGTTTTTTACAAACTTTTAACGTTGACCTGGATGAGCATTGAACTAAAAGTCGAACTAGGTTTATGACAACTCATATAATTAGCCTTTAGCATCTTCAAGTATCATATCAGATCCTTTTTCTCCTATCATAATAGCGGGAGCATTGGTATTGCCAGATATTAGAGTAGGCATAATTGAGGCATCAATAACTCTAAGTCCTTGTATGCCATGAACCCGTAATCTTTTATCTACAACAGCATTCGCATCATCACCCATTTTACACGTACCCACAGGATGAAAACTAGTTCTACAATTCTCTAAAATGTAGTCCAAAACTTCATCGTAACTAAGGCAGTCCTTCCCAGGTTTATGTTCTCCTAAGATGAATTGCATCATAGCATTTTGGCTCATTATTTTTCTTACGGCCTGAACGCCTGCGACCAGGACGTCACGATCCTTTCTTTCTGACAAATAATTTGGCTGTATTTCTGGAGCAGAAAATGGATCAGGTGACACAATTCTCAAATATCCACGACTTTCTGGCCTAAGCAAGGCAGTAACAATCGTGCACCCAGAAAAGTCATTAGCGATGAATCCGCCAGCGCCCCCCGCGCTTTCAGTACTGTAAGGCATCATTTGAGCTTGAATATCAGGAGAGGCAGAATCAGCATCCGCCTTGATAAAGCCTCCTGCATAGGAAGCGCCCCAAGCAAGTTCTCCTTTTCGTGACAATATATATTTTACGCCCGCAGCAATTCGTCGAGAAAAGCTGTTTGCAACATCATTCGCCGTAAAGGGTTTATTGACCTTGTAAACAACAGGACCATTCACATGATCTTGTAAGTTTTCACCAACACCTGGCAGGTCTTTTACGACCTCAACACCAAATCTTTGAAGTAGTTGAGATGGGCCTATGCCAGACAACTGAAGTAATTGGGGCGAATTATAGGCTCCTCCAGAAATTATTACTTCTCCTTCAGCTTTTGCCTGAAGCAACTTATTTCCTTTCTTATACTCCACTCCATTAGCCCGCAAACCATCAAATAATAAACGTGTGGCGTGTGCATCAGTTATGACAACTAAATTGCCTCGTTTTCTTGCTGGCTTGAGGTAACCCACAGCAGTACTGCGGCGTCTACCGTTATCTGTAGTCCACTGTGTATAACCAAAGCCTTCCTGTTGAGCTCCATTAAAGTCTGGGTTTAATTGGTAACCAGCCTGAACGGCCGCCTCTAGATAAGCATCAGCGAGCGGGTGGGGCTCTGCGGGATCAGAAACCGTTAAAGGACCCCCTACGCCGTGAAAGTCATCTGAACCACGTTGTTGATCCTCAGATTTTATAAAGTAAGGCAATACATCTTCATAACTCCAGCCCGCGTTTCCAAGTTGTCGCCAATGATTGTAATCCTCAGCCTGGCCCCTGATATAAACCATGCCGTTAATAGAGCTTGTTCCGCCCAAGACTTTCCCTCTGGGTTGGCCTATGGACCTTTTTACCCACTCACTTCCGGGCGCTGTTTCATAGAGCCAATTAATTTTGGCGTTGGTAAAATGTTTTGCGTATCCTATTGGTATATGTATCCAAGGATTTTTATCCTCACCACCTGCCTCCATTAATAAAACTTTGTATCGACCAGTTTCCGTGAGCCTATTTGCTAGAACGCAACCGGCGCTTCCGGCACCAATTATGATGTAATCAAACTTGCTGGATACTTCCATTTTCTAGCCTTCATTTTTTAGTTTTTTTTATATAGCCTGTAATTATTTCAAAATAAACGTTAGTCTAAAGTTCGTTGAACGTACAGCATGGTGATAACTTTTATGAGTAGACCAAAAGTAGCCCTAATTGTTGGCGCTGGAGATGCAACTGGCGGCGCAATTGCCAAACGATTTTCACAAGAGGGTTTCACTGTTTGTGTGACCCGCAGAAATGCAGACAAACTCAAGGACCTAGTCTCAGAAATTAAGGATCAGGGAGGAATAGTGCACGCCTTTGGTTCAGATGCGCGTCGGGAAGAACAGGTAATATCTCTGATAAGTGAAATCGAGAATGAAATAGGTCCAATACAAATAGCGGTATATAATGTCGGAGGTAATGTAAAATTTCCTATAACAGAGACAACCTCCAGGGTCTACTTTAAGGTTTGGGAGATGTGCTCTCTCGGCGGCTTCCTAATGGGGCGTGAAGTGGCAAAAAAAATGCTAAATCGTGGTGAAGGAACGATTCTCTTTACTGGGGCTACCGCATCAATTCGAGGATCAAGCGGTTTTTCAGCATTTTCGGGCGGCAAACACGCATTAAGAGCTCTAGCCCAATCCATGGCTCGCGAATTATCACCCAAGGGAATTCATGTCGCACATATCGTTATAGACGGAGCCATTGATACAGAGTTTATCAAAGAAATGTTCCCCAAGGCATACGCTTTAAAAGAACAAGACGGAATTCTTAACCCAGAGCATATAGCCGAAAATTATTTGATGATCCACAATCAACCACGAAGTTCATGGACTTTTGAACTGGATTTGCGCCCGTGGATTGAAGATTGGTAATTTGTCGTCTGAACAATATCTCACTTAGGAAACTCTAATGGAAAAAACGGTTGAATTTATATTTGATGTAGTTAGCCCGACAGCTTATATCGCGTATCGCCGATTGCCTGAAATTATAGAGCGAACTGGGGCGACCATTATTTGGAGTCCAGTATTTCTTGGAGGAGTAATGAATGCCAGCGGCAATCAGCCTCCAGGAACAGTGGCGGCCAAAGGACAATATATGAACAGAGATATGGAACGCTGTGCTGAACGTTACAAAATAGATTTCTCTCTCAACAAGAATTTTCCACAAAACACACTATCATTACAAAGAATTGCTGTAGGTCTAAACAACAATGATGAACATGGATCATTTCTGAAATTCATTGATGTTTGCTTTAAAGCGATATGGGTAGATTGTAAAAACATGGGAGACACTAATGTCGTCACTGAAGTGTTAGCTGATGCCGGGTTTGAAACAGAGGCTCTAATGAATTTAGCTAATGACTCTAATGTTAAAGAAAAACTTAAATCTCTCACTAATGACGCAGTACAGAGAGGAGTTTTTGGCGCTCCGACATTTTTTGTAGGCGAAGAGATGTATTTTGGACAAGATCGCCTTGATTACGTGGAAATAGCCTTATCAGACGATAAATAATTAAACTCAGCCGAAACTAAACCCTATAGTTCGCAAATGATAATAAAGTCCTCCGTCTTGAACGACTAAGCTAAGCATCATTTCATCACCCTCGTTGTGGTGCTCATGTAAATGAGAGGGCGGGGTTATCATTATAGCGTATTGATGCCAGTCAACTTTTTCCCCTTCGATTACTGAGTACACATTTTTGCTTTGAATAGGTAGTGTCAGGGCTACAGAGTTATGACGATGTGGTCGTTGCACCTCATTAGGGTCAAGAGAATTCATTGCGAGAGCTATAGACGGATGGATATCCATCATTTTTTCCCTTTTCTCGCTGCTAAAATGTAATGCAAGCCCCGAAACATTTGGGTCAGCTTTTTGCTGGTCATGTACTAAAGCCATCTGACGTTTAATCTCAGAACTTGTGTACAATGCAGCTTGAGTGGGGGCATTTCCCGGTTGAGGAGCATCTAATTTATGAAAATCTAATTCGGGCTCATTTGTCACTTGAAATAATACAGATTCTTCCTGGTTTCCTAAAAGCTCGGTCTCCGCTCCGCCCGGAAGAGCAAACACATCGCCCTTTGACCAATTAATTATTTCACCCGATTTTGAAGCAGTTCCCGACCCAGAAATAGCATAATAAATCTCTCCAGACGCCTTAAATCGACCTGACAGAGACTCTCCAGGGAGAATTCTGGCATAACGCCCTAAAAGCAGGGGTGTGGTTGCGGGGTAATCGAAACCCATTTTCTCACTTATATCCAGACTAATCCAACAAGTAGGAGTAGTTACCCCCATTGCTCGTTCAATTTCATCTACGAAAACGTGCGTAGGAACCTCAGGTCGTTTAACGGTAAAGATGTTCGCGGGACTGTCGTAGCGGGCACGGTTTTCAAAAACCGATTTAACCTCTTTTGACATCATATTTTCTTTAGAGCCATCCATATCTATTCAATCCTATTAGCTAGAGCTTTGAATCTATCAATTTTAAAACATTCTATTCCGATATTGTTGTGCATACAATTCACTAACATTCTATGAATTAGGGTTTCAGAATCAATTTTCCCATCACCTCTCTTGAGTCGATTATTTCGTGCGCTAGCCGCGCCTCAGAAAGAGGCAAACGCTTGAATATAGGAGGCTTTAAATCCCGGACTGAAAATTGATCAACTACATTTTGAACTAGCTCTCTTCTTTTTTCTATATCGTTATCATAACAATGCCAAGAAAAACAACGAACAGCTAGGCTCTTTCCAGCCCTAGCTCGTAATTCAGAAAATAATTCTTTTTCAGGTAACCCTGCCAAAGCATTATAAGAAATAATCATTCCCAAAGGTGCAAGCATATCCAGAGTATTTACAAAGTTAGGCCCCACAAGCTGATCAAAAACAACATCAACTCCCCTTCCCTCAGTGAACTCAATAACCCGAGGAATTACCTCGTCTTTTGAATAATTTATTGCTGCAGAAGCACCATACTCTGTCACAAACTTACATTTCTTTTCAGAGCTAACGCCCGCAAGAATAGAAATATCTTCTGATCTACATAAATCAATAATGGCTGTGCCAAGTCCTCCAGCGGCGCCATTAACGTAAGCATATTCGGGCTTCTTTCTTCCAAACGCCTCAAATAATAATGACCACGCAATTACGTAATTAGGAATACTAACTGCGTCTTCTAGATCAATGTTATTTGGCAAAGGAGTAACTAATGACGTCGAAACCGAATTAAATTCAGCATAACGTCCTCCTCCTGTACCAAAAACTAATACTGGCTGACCTACTTCTAAGCTCTTGACCCCCTGACCGATCTTTTCTATATGCCCACTCATCTCGTTCCCTAGTATAGCTGGCAAAGGCGGTGACCATCTATAAACTCCCGTGCGCATTAGGACATCAGGCTTACCTACGCCAATTGAGTCAGCGCGAACTAGCACCTCCCCGAAACCAGGCTCTGGAATTGGTAATTCTATCATTTCAAGAACTTCAGGCCCTCCAGGAGCAGAAAACTGTATAGCCCTCATCCAATAAACTCCCTAAATAATTAATATGGACCCTGTCATTACTCAGCCGCCATGGACTGCAATGAAGAAGGTGCCGCCCCATAAAGTCGTTCTGATTCTTCCTGACTAACCAAACGGCCATCTGGCGAATACATAGGGTAGAATTTTAATGTCCCAAAGAATGTGTGATAACCTGCATTGTAAGACAAGAATATACCCAGCTCAGCAATTTCATCTGCACTGAGATGTTGGCGCAAACCCTCATAATATTCAGAATCTAAAGAATCAGGATCCTTCATTACTAAATCTACATGATTCAGTATTGCTTTCTCCTTATCACTAAGATGTTCACTATCCGCATAATTATTTATGCCATCGTCAATAAGATCTTCTGTAAGTCCGTCCCGCTTCGCCGAAGCAGATCGTACATTACCTCAATAGCTGCAGTGAGCCTGACGGGACAAAGAAACACGCATAATTTCCTTAATTTTATGACTAAGATTTCCAGAGTTAAAAGATATTGCCCATGCTTCATAATTAGCTATAGCAAGATCAATGTTGTGCCCTAACATCGCCAAAGCACCTGGATCCGGTGCTTTATGCTCTAGGCTTTGTTCGATATAGGGCTTAAGTTTCGTCTTTTTAAGCTCTTCTATATCAAGCATAGTAATATTGGGCGCCATCATTTACTCCTTCGCTTAGTTTAAATAGTAGTTCAGGGAACCATCTTATCATACTAGCATAATTTGCAACTCAAAAGCCGTCAGTTTTTCCCGACGGCTTTTGGAACGAGTTTAATAATATATTTGAACTCAAAAAACTTATTGAGAACTGCCAAACGACCTCATGGCCATATGCGCACCGTGGTAAAGAGCAATGAATGCTCCTAACTCCATAACCTGAGCTTCCGTATAATGTTTTTTCAACTCGTCATAAAGGTCCTTATCCACTTTGCTAGAGTCTAGGAACATTTGATCAGCGTAACGAAGAGCTACTTTCTCTGCTTCGGTAAAAAAATCTGAATCTTCGTAATCCCCCGAACCAGCATCAATTATCTCTTCAGTAAGCCCCATGTCTCTTGCCTTAGTTGAACGTAGGCCTGAAGAATATGAGTCCTCCGAAAAACGAGCTAACTGAATACGAATAATCTCTTTTAATCTGTGATCGACATTACCTTCACTAAAGTTCAAAAGCATTACTTTCAACAAAGCTTTAGCCTGTTCAGGCATCCTCGCTACTATACGAGGAAATTCACCACCCGGAACTCCAAGTTCCTCGCACCTCTCAACGAGCTCCTTTAGCTCTGGATCAGTGATTTCGTTTATGTCCAAAGGCTTTATTACTGTCATTACTCGGCTGCCATGGACTGCAATGAAGAAGGTGCCGCCCCATAAAGTCGTTCTGATTCTTCCTGACTAACCAAACGGCCATCTGGCGAATACATAGGGTAGAATTTTAATGTCCCAAAGAATGTGTGATAACCTG
>Ga0310344_10000208_pt1 | contig 49174 bp, 47 predicted proteins | sample HC15DNA20200_MG_FD_203801 | JGI IMG/M metagenome (GOLD analysis project Ga0310344, IMG submission 203801) | Marine microbial communities from station ALOHA, North Pacific Subtropical Gyre - HC15-DNA-20-200_MG | ecosystem: Environmental > Aquatic > Marine > Oceanic | place: Pacific Ocean: North...
GGCGGCTGTCGCTGCTATGCCAACTACTGCTCCTCCGATAATGTAATTTCCTTTTTTACTCATGTCAACTGACCTCCGTATGTTCTTAGGGCAACTACCCTACTTACTGTATTATACGCAGTTGTGTAAGTATTCAAAAGTCCAGAAGTCTGACGTTTTAATGTATCTAAATCAATTACATCTCTTCGTAATTCTTGCAGAGCAGGATACCTAGTAAAAATAGCCCCTCGTAATTCCTCTTTAGTTGGTTTACGAGAACCGCTTTCTTGGTACTCTGACGCTAAATTCCACAATGCTTTAGAATAGCTTTCATTAAAAGCAGCTTCATGGGCTGATAGTTTTGCATCCACATCTGCGACCTTAGTTTCCAAATAAGCTTTATAGCCACCAAACATAGTTAAAAATTCTTCTAATTGTCGATTATCATAATTCATTAAATTAGAGAATTCTAAATCAGTTTTTTCTGATAAGTCGGGTTCAAAGGGAGGTATCCCCCAATCCGCTACTTCTTTTTGGGACTTTCCTAAAGCTTTCATTGGAGTCCATTTTGTATCTCGTTCTTGCATATTATTATCCTATATATGATCTCGTATAATCTAATATTTCTTGAGTTTTAGAGACATTAAATAAACCTTCCCTACGAACTCCTGTTTCTAAATCAATCCAAAAAGGTTTAGAAATTCCTTTGTTTGTCCATTCTTGTATAGCTGAAGGTAAAGTATCTATATTTAAACCCCCAGCATACCCAAAAAACTTTTCTGATTGAGTGTGATTAGGCCATTGGTCAGGAAAAATTCCTGCACCGCTAGAAGTGTCATATAAAACTGAGGTATTTGGAATGCCTCGTGCAATCCAATCATTTACTCCATCTGCCTGTAAAATAATTTCTTGTGGACTATTCTTACACCAATCTACAAATTGAGAACAATATGAAGATAAAGGAATACCATGAACATTAAGTTGTATACGTCCGAAACTAGATAAGTCTATATCTAAATCCTCTAAAACATTATCTATATCTCCCGTCTGAATTATGTCTGTGGAATATGGAGGACATATATGGGCAGATAATTTAATACTAGAATAAACATCTCCACCATCTAGTTCTGTACATAAATGTAATAAATCTAAAATCCATTGTTTAGTTGGAAATCTATATAGTCCAGTAGCTTCTGATTGAGGCAGTAAAATTCCCCATTCAACGAATGGATATACTGTACTTAATCCCACAAGTTCTTTTGGGTGAACCGAATTATCGGCTCCTGTTATAGTAACTCTTTCAATCATTCAACACTCCTACATCCACACCACGGTGGCCCCGAACATTTTTCTGGAACATCTCTAGCCGACATATCCATTATTTTAAAACATCTAGTTAAAATCTTATCCCATTCTTTATCATCCTGCTCAACAAGAAAGGTTTTAATTTTCTGATCATTTTTATTTTCATAAAAAACTGTACCCATTGGATACTGCCCAAGATTTAAATAAATTTGTAATTGAATAGTGTGTTCATCTTTAGGCTTTTTTAGTTTTCCAAAACCTGATGAATTAATTGTCTTGCTTTCTATAGGAAGAACTCCATAGACATCATGTTCAACTAAAAAGTCTATACGTCCTGATATAGACGGATTTTCTAATTTAACAGGAATTTCTCTGTCTATATAAATTCCCATATCTGTAAAATATTTTTCAAGCCGTTCTTCTAAAGCATTACCAGTATCAAAAATTCTTCGTAATGTAGGATCAAGGGGTTGTCCTTTTAACTGTCCAGTATAAGCAAAATAAAGGAATCTATCGCAAGGATTACCTAAAGCAGATGGGTAGAACACGCCCTCTCTTTGAGGAGCCATATACCCTTTTAAAGACGAATTTAATTCATCCTCTAGCCATCTATCTTTCTGACTTTCGGTTCGTTGTTTTCTGGGCTTGGGGGTTCCTCCAATTTGTTTAATGCCCGCCATACTGTCTCCTTTATTTCTCTATAAGTCTTGTCTTTAATATGTAAAATATGTTCTATCTCAGGATGTTTCATGAGAATCATATCTCGTTGCACATCTCTTTTCTTAAAATGACCATAAAAACCATCAGCTTCTATAACCATCCCAATCTCAGGAATCCAAAAATCTACCACGTATTTCATAAAATAATTCCCTTGATCATATCTTATACCGAATTCGTTTAGAATACCAGCAATTATCTGCTCTTGGGGTGTATGATCTTTAGGTGGTAAGTTCATTCTGTAATTTAATATAGATATCCTGATTTTCGGTAAAGAATTTCTTTACCCCATTCATACCCATAACCTTATCATCGCCGTAATTATACCACGGGCCAGATTGTTTTATAATACCACGTTCTACACCTTCACGTATAAAACTCTCCATAATATCAATCCCACCATCTACTCTAAAAGGTACAGTAGCTGATTTCCAATTTTCACCACCTACTTTACTTTTTCGTAATCTAACTTCCATATCGAATCCAACATTATCATTGCCTTCTTTAATCCATCCACTACGGCGTACCTGTAGTAGAAAGTGTGAGAAGAATGATTGTGCTAATCCACCGGGCATATTATCCAAAGCTACTGGCCCCATACTAGATCGCACTTGATTTATTGCAATAAAAGCTGAACCATTTTTTAAATTGGGCAATATTCGGGGTAACGAAGTATTAACAAATCTAGCTTGCCATGCCATTGGATTGTATGAAAAATCTTCATCATGTACTGCTGTTGGAACAAGCCCCGCTATACTATCTAGAACAATTAAATCTACCCCTTCTCGCATTAACTCTCTAGCAGTATTCATTGCGTCCTCACCATTAGTTGGTTGAGATACTAAGACTTGAGAAGAATCTACTCCGCAGCGTTCTACCCAATCTGAATCCCACGATAACTCTGTATCTATCCAAGCTGCCACACCACCTTCTTTTTGAACACTCCCAACAGCTTGAGATGCTAAATATGACTTACCCACATTGGTAGCCCCATACACTAAGGTCATTCGTTTCTTAGGTATACCACCACCAGTAAGAGTATCAAGAGCAGGAATCCCGAAAGCGATCCGTCCATAAGAGAACTCATCACTATTACCTCTAATTAAATTTAGATTCTTATTTTTTAATAAAGATTCTACTGCCTCTTCTGGAGTATTTTTCATTTGGTTCCCCTCTTCAAAATTGCCTCTGCCCATGCAAAATAAACAGCACAACATTGAATAATTTCGTTATACATTTGATCTGCGTCATGTTCCCAAATTGCTCTTGCAACTTCCCCATTTTCTTCAGCTGCAATGACACACCACCACTCGTCAGTATGTTGGGATTGATCCCCATACATAACATCTTGGCGTTCTCTTTCTGCTAAAACTGCTTCTAAAACATCTGCCCTAGGAACTTTTTTACTCATTAGAATCAAGTACCTCATCTATTTGTGAGTCAATTTTATTCTTCACAAATGTAAATACTTCATCTGATGCTATTCCTGCATCTGTTAATTGGGCCTCAATTGGTAACTCTGTATCTATTTGATCTACTGTTAAATCAATTCTACCGTATTGATTGGTATCTAATGGGCCTACCCTAAAAGTGAACCCTAAATGCATACTAACTTTTGGCATCTTTTTCTCCTTTTTCTTCTAATGGATAACTGAAACATTCTCTCTGTAACATTAATCCTATTATAGCATATCCAGCAATATCTATCAAGCTATCTTCTATAGATTCATGTTGAGGATTTCCCTTTTTCCATACTAAATGTTTTAATCTACACAACTTATCCCATAAACGAACAATTAAACCTTCTTCCTTAAAAATAAGGATGTTATCTGGGCCGTAGTCTCGATGTTTAGATGCTACAATACTAGCAATCTCTAAAGCTATATTTTTACTAGCTTGTTCAAATGTACCATTACTTTGTCTCACTCCAACTCCTCCATACTATTTAATAATTGGTATGGGTATAAATAGCAGGGTCTATTAGGAACTGGTTCTGACCAATATCTTTTCTGTTTTATATCCTTACCTAATGCCCATCCCATAATATCTACACAAGGTAGATCATGTAATCTAACTAAAATAAAAATTTGCTCGTCTTTATCTTTAGGGTGTAGTATCAGATTGCCATACGGATGATACGTACTACGTACTTGTAAGTTTGAACCCACATCTGCCTTAATGTTTTGGAAATCAGTTGCAAATCCAATCCATTCTTTATCCAAAGCTAACGATACAGCGTATTCTGCAATACATCCCTGTATATCAATATGATCAGAATCATTGTCTTTTTTACTAATATTGTATGCTCCCTTTACCCCAAGAGTTTTATCATAGCTATGACGTTTTTTGCCCATAGCTTTAGCATAACTAAGTTGTTTTTCTGTTAATGTAATTTTTAACATATAGCCCCCACATTTTACCAATCAATATAATTTTCAACTGAGTCGTCAGGTTTAATGTAATCCTTTTTAGTTGCCCAAGAAGGTGTACAAACTTCCATATCTACCTGTAATGGAATGTCTAAGGAATTAATTTCTAACAACTCTTTTATCTTAAATGGTATATTTCGTAGATCATCATCGTGTATTTCACAGATAATCTCGTCATGTACCTGTAATAAGATATTACTTTTTGTAGTTTCTAAATATTTATCTACCTCAATCATTCGTTCACTCATGATATCGGCACTAGTTCCTTGGACTAAATAATTTACTCCCTTATAAGCAAACTTAGGATTAATTTTATATACTCGTCCATATCTATTGCGTATCCATCCCCGACTTTCTACAGTTTCGACTACCTTATCAAAAAACTCTTTAGACCCCTCTAGGCCATCGAAATAGCGTTTTTTATACTGTCCCGCCTCATGGGGCGTAGTTCCTAATTGCAAGGCTAATTTATTGCGTCCTATACCGTAAATAGTACCAAAAGTAATTGCCTTCGCCATTTGCCTATAGAATTTATAATCAGCGTCATCTTCAGTTGTATTAAAGGCTAATTTCCCCGCCTCACCATGAAAATCTACATCATCCTTATTTAATAAAGCATCAATTACTTCATTACGAAAGTATGACATAAAAACACGAACTTCCATTTGAGAGTAATCAAAACCGACTAAAGTATAATTAGGTCGGGGTACAAACAATCTTCTTATAGCAATCTGTTTACCTGAGTCTTCATCAAAAGATTCATCTCCCATAAAACCCCATGTTTGTAGAACTTCATTAGACAAGTTAGTACTCTCAGTACTTTGCCCTTTAGCAGCCATTGTAGCTGCGATTCTATTTTTCACATCGGCTAAATCTGAATCTGTTAATTCATTGTACTTTAATTTAAAGTGATTTCTGGGTATATTTTGTAGATTTGGTTCTCTACTAGACAGTCTACCTGTTGCAGCCCCCCAATTACAAAAAGAAGTATGCATAGTGTTGTCAGGAATATCTAAATAAGGTTCAATATACGTTGATTGTAATTTCAATAAAGTTCTATATTGCCTTATCAATCCTGCCATTGGGTGGTCAATTTGAATTAAAGCTGACTCACTCCATGAATCGGCTCCCTTGGCAGTTTTAACTGGAGAAGATATCCCCAAAGTTGCAAAAGCTTCTCCAATCTGCTGAGAACTACTTATATTAAATTCTGTCCCTGCGATTTGATGAATATCTTTAGTAATGTCTTCTAATCGGACAGCCAACTGTTCATTAGTTTGTGTAGCATAAGTTTGATCTACACTAATCCCTCGTTTTTCCATCTTGTATAAAACTTTAGTTAACTCACATTGCATGTTAAGTAAGTCTAATTGTTTTGTTTCTTTTAATTTCTCAAAACGATCTTCATAAAGTTTATATGTCATTAAGACATCTTGCTCACAATATGGCCCTAAAATATCTGGTGGGGCTAATGAAAAATCTTTATTCCATTTATTCTTGCGAAGTAACTTCTTTGTGTCTACATCATACTGTCCATATTCCGAACCATAAGTACGAATTAAAGTATCTGTTAATCCAAGGTCTTTTGTATCTGAATGTTCAGACATTCTAACCATTACAATAACATCTACTAATTGCTGATCTTTAACCTCTAAACCATCGTTAGCTAGAAAATGTAGATCAAATTTTAAGTTATATCCAATCAATGTTTTACATTCGGATAATAACGCCATCAAGTCATGTGCAAAAGCAATGGGTAAATTTTCACCTGATTGATGCCTAAAAGGGAAATATAAGGAATCATTGGGGCTAGTTGCTATACCAACCCCACATAATTGATTCCACCCAAAGGCTTGTAAACCATTTGTCTCAACATCAACAACTAGCTTATCAAGCCCTTTAAGGCTCTCAAGGGCAGAAACGCATTCTTCTGCCGTTGTAATGACTGACATTAGAATAAATCGTTAGATTCTGAACTCGTACCATTACTGTCAGAAGTAGGTACATCACTATATCGTTCTAGATAATAGTCCTTAATAGCAGGAAGATCACCTATTTCTGTAAGTTTATCTTCTGGAATTTCTACTTCTCTAGGGGTAGAAGTAACCATATAAGAAGTATCGTAGGCTCCAGTACCTGTACGTTTAACTCGTACTACTCCTTTGTCTAGTTGTCCCCAATCACTATAAATGTCTACCAACTGGTTCCAAATATAGTCGCTTCGTCCAAAGCTAAGAGGTACGACACGGAAATCATTAACCGTCTCTTTAAACATCTTTTTACCTGCTGGCCCCTCAACTTCTTCCCAAGTATCTACTCTTTTCTCAGCATGAATAACCTCGTGGACATACGCCCAAAAAGCGAACTTGTGAGAAGGTCGAGTATCCGAAGGCACTTCCGAAATATCTATGGAGTCATCTTTAAGAACAGATACCCATCGGTTACCTACTCTATAGACATACAAATATATTTCGTCTAATAAAGTGTCATCATCCTTACCAGTTGCTACTGGACTCATGAAGGCTTGATCCCCATCCTTAAACCAAATCTCACGGTTATTAGCCCGATCTTGATTAAAGGCAGGACGGCGATTATCTTCTCTTATTTTTTGTATTCTAGAAATACCACTCATGTTTCTTATCTCCTTTTACCAATAAGTTTTATTTTCTAATACCTTATGTAATTGTGTTGCTTGTCTAATATCTTGAACATCTTTATACTGTTTCGGTATTTTTATATATGATACCAGAAACCTATCGGACATGTCAAGTAGTGCGTTATTTATCCCTTTTTGCCCCGCTGTGTCATTATCTAAACATAGCACAACTTCAGAGGGATGTAAAGAACTAATTAAATCAATTTGTGTTGGAGAACATATTGCTCCTAAAATAGCCACACTTGAATAGCCATGTAAGTCTAACCATATCGTATCTAAGGCTCCCTCAGTTACATATAATCTATCTATTACAGGAGGCAACAAATGAATACCAAATAAAGAGCGAGATTTTTTAAAACCTTTAGAATAAAGGTATTTAGGAATTGCTTGTTGTCTACGAGTTATCCAACCCTTTGTTTGTTTATCTATGTCGAAAACAGGTAAAACAAAATCACCATATTCATTTATAGAACAATCCCATTTATTAATACTGTCAGAAGAGAAGTCCCTTTTATAAATCCAATGTCCCGATGGAACAGGTTTTAAATTATTAGATGGAGGAATAATCTCTTCTATTTCAATCTTTTGTTCAATATCATCAAGTAAAGAAAAAGAGAATGAAGATAACAACATCTCTTTTTCTTCGGGGTATTTTCCAGAAAGTTTAAAAATGAAATACGGCAGTCCGCCTTGCCCACATCCCGCAAAACAAATCCATACACCCTTTTCAGTATTAATTGAACAGGATGCCACAGTATCGTTATGAAATGGGCATGGAATATTAAACTGTGTTTTCTCTACTGGAACGTCTATATCGTGATCCAATAGTAGAGAAATCCAATCCATTATCTATCCTTTTTATTTTTTCTTAAAAACAAAACTACTTCGTTAACATAGCCATTCTCGTCTACGCAAGTACCACGCATGATATCACCCGCTGTAACTGCTACACGAGGTTTTCCTACACCCTTACTATTAGCTGTCTTAACAACTACTTGGTCAGGTGTGGGGGCTGATTTAAACCAATTTAGTAGACTCATCTTGTCCTCCTTATTTTCTAGACCCACAAAATATTATACTAAAATTAGACGACTCTGTTAAAAGTCACCCCAATCATAATCTTGATCCTCATAAATTTCGCCATTATTAATATTCCATTGCATTACCGCAAGATCAACTCCAACGTCATCATCACGATACTTTTGGAACTGTACTAATCGCTTATTTTTATCATCTTCCATAGCACACATAGCTAATACTACATCAGAAGCCCTTATTAAGGCATCCCCAAATGCTACTTGATCCGCCCTAGGAGGCGAAAACATGTTCGCAGCATCTCTATTAGCCTGAGTGGATACGAAGATACATGTATCCATAGAAGTGCATAAATTTTTAAGACCGTAAAAAAGAGCATGAGATTGTTCCCACATAGCTGATTTTGTATTTGTTGATATTAAGTAAACACCATCTATGACTACAAAGTCAGGGGTGTGTTTTCTTATCAACCCCGCTATACTTTCTAAAGATATACCAGACTGTCCTTCAATATGATCACAAACTAATAATCGTCTATTATTGGACTCTTTTAAAAATTTCTTATATGTGTCTTGTTCTATCTCTTCCCCTCTACGTAAAGCACTATGAGATAGTTTATACCCCATTTTATGTGCCATAACCACATCTGTTCTAAGATTAATAGCCCTTGCTGACATTTCTGTTGAAATTAATAGTGTTTTAAATCCCTCCATTACTGCTGTAACAGCGGCATCTACACACATCCATGTCTTTCCAATAGTTGGTCTAGCAAAAACTGATACTAACTCTCCTGCTTGCCATCCTACTCCTGTGGAATTAAGTGTTTTAAAGCTGGTAGGTATCCCTATCATGCCGTCACCTAATTGGCGTTTCTTAACTCTAGAAGCATATTCTTCAAACCGATCTAATGTTCCACCATCATAATACATAATGGAATCATCTTCTTCTATTTCTACTTCGGCTAATCCTGACATAATATTGGTCAATGCCTTATGTGGATTATCCTCAACTAACCCCTTCTGTGCTTGTATCGTCTTTATTATTTTACGCTGTAAAACCTGAGATTTAAAAGCGTCTAACGCAAAATCAAAGTTAGTTGCTCTAGCTTCATAGTCTAATGTTGGAAAACTGTCTTGCAAAACACCATCATTTGGAAATTCTTTATGGTTATCATAGTAATCCATGATAAACCTATATGCGTCTCCATGCTTCGCAAAATCGTCTGCTGAATACTTAAACTTTCTTAAACTAGTTGTATCATTAATCCCAAAAACTAATGCTGATTCGATGTATTCGTAACTACTCATTGTGCCTCTCTTGAATATAAAACCCTATTTTCTTTTCCGTGTACGTAAAAGTATAGCCCAGAGTTAATATTCTTGTCAACCTCTTTACGTGCTTCAGCAAAATCTGTAAATATACCAACTACTTTAATTTCATCAGTCTTAGGGTTGACTGATAAAACCCGAAATTCTTCATCAGCTAACCTAACCCATTTTATATTTTTAGGAAGATTTCCTCTTTCGGGGCTTCTTATCAGATGTCCCCTCATATTGTTTCTCTTTCTCATCGGCCCATTCCCTTAAATCATTTGTTAATTCTTGTAACTGTTGGTACTGTGGTGCGGATGGTAACCATGTCGCCCCTAATAATTCTTTACGTTTCCACTTTTGTTTAATATTTTTATCTCCTTCAGTATGTACAAACCAGTATATTTTAGCACTAGTAGAAGGAATATAATATCTTAATCCTGCCATTACATAAGGAATATTAACGGAACGATCATTCGCTCTCACTCCATTATATACTGCACAAGCCATTTTGTATGCCCCATGTTCATTCAAAGCTTCTTTAATAAGATGCATTTCATGACCAATAAATCTAGCCACGATATACTCACGACCAAATTTATCCGCATACAAAGTCGTGAAAATATTAAAAATATCTTTAGCGTTATAGGTGGAAGGTAGTTTCTGATGAGTTTCCATGCAATTTATCTCTTAATGATTGTCTAATCTTATATGCAGATTCTCCTAAATCAACAGTAATCTCACCCATCGTCATTCCATCCATACGTAACATAATAAAACTTCTCTCGTCATCGGAAATATTATACTGATTAATTAAATCATCTACTAACATTGAACCATCTAAATCAGGGTCTTCCGATAAAGCTTCCACAATTTCTAACGGTACTAACTCAGAGTCCGCAAAGGTTTCATCCAAACTATTTATGTTAGGTACTCGCTGTGCCTGTGAAATAAGAGTTCGGATTGTATTCATCATAGCTGTATGTAAATAAGTATGAAAAGAAACTCCACGAGCCTCATCAAATTTTTTAGCTGCTTTAACTAAAACTATCCGTAATTCTTGAGCAATATCATCTCTATCCATTCCTTTAATAAATGTTGTAGAAGATATCTTTTGTACTTTAGGTTCCCATTGATTAATTAAATCATTGTTGATTAGCATTTTCATCCTTCTGGTAATTCCATTTTTTCATGGGTGAGGATGTCGGGGTCTTTTTACGATTTGCAGAATCTTCTTGTAACCTAGTAATTAAAGTTTTCTTAGTAGGCCATTTTATATGATTAGGACGTATATACATTCGTCTACCTAAAAATCGTTCAAGTGTTTTTACCGATTGTTGTATTTGCTCATAATCTTCCCAATTATGGAAACAGATATCAAAACATCTATCTGGTGTTAATGTTAATGCAGCAGCCGATTTTACAGTTAAAGACGAATTATTAGAATTACCAAGTCTATCTAAAATTTTATTTATTTCGCCTACTAACAATCTACCTAATTTATCATCTACATCTTTATGGTGTGCTACCCAATGGATAGCAGATAAAATAGATAGCGGCTCTTGACATTCCTCTCGTGCTATAGAAATAGCCTCCTGCCCTTCAGAGGGCAGGAAGGATATGTAATTATCTAATAATGTTGTCATTCTACCTGTACAGATATAGTTTTGGGCTGTGCATCTTCAGCCTTGGGCATTGTGATACTAAGAATGCCATTCTTGTACGCAGACTTAATCTCGTCCATTACTACATTGTACTGTGCTATATTAGGAATCGTCCTAGAATAATTAAAGGCTTTTATACCTTTATATAAATATTTGTTATCAGAGTCAGCCTCTGAAGTGGCATTTCCTTCAACGGATATTTTTAGTGATCCGTTATCTAGATTAACTAAAATTCCATCTTTTTCTGCACCGGGAATTGCAATTCGGATTTGATACTCTGTTGGACGTTCTATAATATCCATTGGGTATCTTTCCTCTGGTGCAACAAAGTTAAACCATTTGGAATCAAATAAATCCGTTATAGTGTTATGAATCGTGTCATATTTTCTTAAAGTCATAGTCTTATCTCCTGTCTTATACTTTGGCATTTAGCCATACCTTATTATACTAAATTTTATTTGGTCTGTCAATGTAGCAGAGGTCATATAGTATCCCGTTTATAAACGCAGTCTCTACTACAATATATGTATTCTTGACCTTGAGAATATTTAAACTTCAAATATGCCCTAGTTCTATAGAAAGGAACATGGCACACAGAGCAATTAACCTTAATATGTCTGTATTTAAATGAGCATTCTTTAGAACAAAACTGCCGTTTTTTAGGTAATAGTTCTTTACATTGCAAACAATAATAGGCTGTTTGTCGTTTTAGTCTATTATTAGTAGGTAAATCGTGTTGTTTTAAAACTCTATGAATATACTGACGAGATACTGAAAAATGATCTGCTATTTGTTGCAAAGTCATTAACGGATGTTCTTCTTTAAATATACTGATCCGTTTAATATCCCTCTTTTTCCAGCCTGTCTTTCTCATTAGACATCAGTCGTACCTTTTGTAAAGTCTAACCCACCTATATCAGTTTGTGTCTTTAACCATGCATATGCTTGCTTTATGGGGCTTTTATTTTCCCCTAGTAAAACACTATCTGCAAAATATGTTGCATTATCTGTTTTAGACACCTCTATATGCGAAACTAAACAAGGTGTTTTTTGTTGAGATATATCTGCTTTACTTCTAGCGGTAACATTATGGTAAACCTGTATTTGTATATTACTACTATTACCAGATATATGTACAAAACCGATTATTGTATAAGAATCTGCATGTGTAGCACCATATTCATCTGTAATACTTTTTTGGATTGCCATTTTATCCTCCTTCTAAGGTCTTTACTCTAGCTTCTAACTTTTTCAATTCTTCTATTAATAATACTGAAAGCATTTTATAATTAACTGCATCAGGTCTATTCTGATCATCATAGGTTATTAATTCAGGAAGTTCTAAATGTACTTCTTCTGCTATTAATCCAAAATCATTTTTCCCCGTTACAGTTACTGTCGAGGTAACATCTTCATTTGAATCCTGATCTGTTGTATCAATCCATTTAAATGATTTAGCTGTCAGATTATATATTTTAGCAGAGTCTATAGATAATGCAGCAATATTTTCTTTATATCGCTGGGATGAACTTGTCTTACGCAAGTACCCATTAGTATTAATCTGTAAATCATAATCACCAGTTCCAGTAGTAACGGATTTTAATTTTACTGAACTTTCAGCTTTTAAAACGCCCGCAGTAATATCAGGATACGTACCATTTTCGCTCCCTATAGACCCTGTAGAAGCGTAATAATCTCCTTCGGTTATATTGGTAGAACTTGTCCACCAAGCCATTCTATTGCCTGTTCCATTACCTGTAACCTCTCCATCATCACCAGCTGGCCCTTGTATTCCTTGGATTCCCTGTATCCCTTGCTGTCCCGTATCTCCACGGGGAATAACGAAGTTTAATTGAACATCATCACCAGAATCACCGTCTGTAACAATAGCGTTAGTTCCAGCATTTCCTGTAGTAGTACTTCCTACAGTCACAGAAGCACCACCCCCACCATCAGCCCATGTTAAAGTAGCCAGCCCAGCCCCTGCGGTTCCATCAATCTCAGTTACGGTATTAACTTTTAGAAATTTATTCACGGCGGGTTGAGAATTAGGAAACTTAATTTTGTAGTTCTCTGATCCACCGGGCAACAAGTGTAAATGTCTGTTATCTTTAGATAATAATAAACCAGCCCAACCATAAACCCCATGCTCATTATTAATTTGTGTGGGAGCATTACCTGTCCCCCAAAAAGTTTCATCAACTTCCTCATTACCACCGCTACCCATGTACCCACGTATATATCCTAAATGATGACCATGTGTAGAAGTATTTGCATGTGCGCCACTTTGTGAAAAAAGTCCATAGGGTGTTGAAGTCCCACTTACTGAACCAGATACACTTAACATAAAACCTGAAGTTTCCTGTAAAATATTAAGCCCAAAATCTCTATTATTATATGTTCTGAGGCGCATTCTAGGATTATTATTATAATCATATACTTTCATTCTTTCCGTAGCGGCTCCTATATTTCCAGTACCACTCCACAAATCAAGTCTCTGATTTCCTGAAGTATTTAACTTAATTCCACTATAGTCTGTGGCTGTTGTTTGTATAGTCGAACCAGTAATCGTATGTTTTACGTCTATAGCATCTGCTACAAGTTGATCTGTATCAACCACATTTGATTGAAGATACCCAGTTTTAATACTTCCTGCGGTTATATCAAAGCCGTTTACAGACATTGATCCACTACCTAATGGCATAATAGATGGTGCAAAACCATCTCCGATTTCCGTAACTCTTATTTCAGCAAGAGGTACTCTATTTTTATCCGCCATAATAGCACCAGTAGTAGTGAAATATAATGTTTTATTTGATGTACCTTTTTGTAATGAGTAATCTATGAAAGCATAATATGTTGTATTCTCTGCTAATTCGGATATAGTCCCCGCTCCATATATAGCATATGAACCTGAGTTATTAGCGTCATGATCCCCTCCAGCAACAATAGCAGCAGCAATACCATCAGCAGTTGTTATTGTAGCATTAGAGTTTGCACCCTTACTTCCCCATTTAACATGTCTATGAGCATTTCCTGTGGTAGCCCCTGTTGCAATAATATTTAAATCTGTAGAAAAGGTTTGGTTTCCTTTTGGTTGTTGGCTTGGTTCAACTTGTTTTGGTAACTCAATCTTTTGGCTTACAGCATTTGCAATACTTGCTTGTATACTTGGTCTTGCCCAACCGCCCTCATCACGAGCCTCTGATCCTACTACATCTAATTCTGTACTAGAAACGCCGGGTTGTTCGCTATAGGATATACCTGTAACAATAGACCGCATTCCTGTAACACCAACTAGATCATTACGAACATATACCATATCTCCTGCTCGTACTGGAATGTAAAGTCTTACTTTATCCCCATTAGAGACAGAACCAGTAGACCAGTTAGAAACAGTAATATCATTATTAGTACAAGAACTAATATAACCATATGTAGTTGTAGGTTCATTATTAGCATCTAGTTTAACAACTGTCATTCCAGATTTTACGCCATAATTAACTATATTTGTCCAAGTTATAACTCCACTAGTAATACTAACATTTGTATTATCTATATAGAAATGGGGTTTTCGTAACATACGAACTTTACCCCTAACTACTTGAGAGGCTGTTCTCATTAATCTAGAAACTACACTTTCTATTATTTGTGATGGGCGTGTTTCATTAGAAGCATTTATACGAAATGTTCTATTTATACCATACGCCGCTGATTGTCTGGAAACTAATTGGAAATTACGCCCGCTGTTTGCAGTACTCCTAAACGTTGTTCCCGGCATTTCTACCATATCAGATGTTACTCCTGATACAATAGCATACTCAGGACTTGAATCAGAACCACCACTAGTAGCACTTAAATAATGTAATTTACCTACATCTGTTCCATTAGTTAATTCAAGTGTATCACCTGTTAATAGTGATTGCTGCATACTATTAGGGTAACAACTAAAACTTGATCCGCCATTAATACTTTTTATTTTCCATAATTCCATATTTATGGTTTTTTCAAATAGTTCGTTCTCATTTCCAGTTTCAAAATCTCCTGCGTCAGAATAATGAACTAAAGCATTTGAATATAAATCTTCTTTCGGGCGTTCAAAATCAAAATCTTGTAGCATGACTTCGGTACGCCCATCTGTTGTGAATCCACCACTTTGAGGATATTCTACCCGTAATCCATACGTTTGAGGAGCCGCATTTGGTCGGGTTCCTCTTGGGAAATAATTAAAAAAGGCTGCTGGATTATGATTAGTAGCTGTAGAAGTTATATTTGAATCTACATAATAATCATACGAAAAACTTGTTCCTGAACTATCTAATGGTTCAGCTGCTGAAAGATTTGCAATATGTCCTAATGGAGATTTTTGGGATTGTGTCCCTAATTCATACTTACCATCTTGTCTAAATTTCTGATTAGATTCAACAAACTTAGTTCCCCCGTTAAGAACGGTAATATTACCGTCACGAGAATACAATCTAATCAAAGATTTAATTATTCCGCTTCTATCTGCATGAGCCGTTGCGTAATATTTTCCTTCACTATCTAAAGCTGCTCCGGGGCCAATATTTGTACCAACACTTGCTGAAGTATTTATAGTAAATCCAGCATTTCCATCGGTCATATTATCACGTAGTTCCGACATAGCGTCCCTACACGTTAATTCCATTACATTTCCATATTGAGCATCATATACTTCTTTAACTCCATATACTCTACCCGAAAATAGGATGGAATAAGATTCTTCATCTCGTATACGAATCTGCATAAAGTCCGTAAAGACTCCTGTAAATGGGCCTTTTCGTGAACTTGCACTTGCATGATACGGATCGGAAGAACGGTTACTTAATGTAGCAACACCATTTCTAGGAGAACCCATTGTTTCTCGTATACTAAAAGATATTAACGCATTAGACGTACCTGTTACATAAGCAGTAGTCCATGCTGATCCATTCCAATATTGTAAAATAGAACGTTGATAAGCCATTTAAACTCCTAGAATGTAATATCGTTACGACCCTTGGCGATAAATTGCATTGTGTACTGCCATCTATCCTCTTGGGCTGGTAGAACTGAAAATTGTGCCTGTTGAATTGCAACATGATACAAAGCCCCACCCGTAGCGTTAGCACTATTAGTTGATACAGGAGTTGTGGTATCGCCCCACTCTATTTGTAATGTAGTAGAAGTATCAGTAACCCATTTCATAGCTACTTCTTCTAAGTAATTTTTATATGGGATGAAATATGTTTCACCACTTACATTTAATGTTTCCATTCCTCTTGTCCCCGCTGGGCTATTACCTGTTGTAGCAATATATGTTGCTTCAGTATCTATTATACCAGATAATGTTATTGCGGGTCTAAAAATACCTAAATCTAATAATTCAGGATTTCTTCTGGGTATTGGAATCTGAATAGGAGTTTTAGCAATAGATACAGAAAATTGTTCGGCTTTTAATGCAAGTCGAACTGTGGCGGCTCCATGAGTGCCATTTCTAAGTAATACTGCTAATGGTGAATCCATTATTCATCTCCTATTTCTTAACCTTATACCATATTATACGGGCTAGTCCAATTCCACCAACAACTACTGAAGTCCATGCAACGATTTGTAGAGTAAGTATATCTTCTCCAAAACCATGCCTAGAAAGATCAGCTATAATTCCACCAAATAATATTAATGGTATTGGAAAATAAGCTTTTAAAAAGTTCATTTTATCTCCTAACTATAGTATCCACCAGACGGTGAGGATGGATTCAATGTCATTCCTGAAGTATCAAAGCTTGATAAACCAAACTGTCTAGCTAAACCAGCTTCGTTAGACATATATTTGTCGTGTTCACTTATTTGATCCCCTGTAATATGAACATTTACACTTACTTCTTGAGGCTTTTGTTGTTTTTGTTCCGCCCAACTCTGCAACTCCGTTGCTGCCATTCTCAAAGCTGGGGAACTCTTGTGATCCCCAAATGGTTTTAAGACATCCAAAACGTCTGCCATAAAATTAAGCCCCCAAGCCATCATATTTGCGACTTTTGGGGCTATCCAATCCCACCCAGTTTTGATCCAACCAAAAAATGGGTCTAAAATTTTATTATAAATCCAGAATGGAGCCTTTAAAATAAATGTTATTACATCAAAAATTGCTTTAATTAAAGGCCAAATAAGCTTAACAATTACTTTACCTATGACCCATAAAATCATTTTGCCAACTGGAAGAATTATATTGTCAAATGCACGTATTATAAGATCAATCCACGGTTTAACTGCTTCCCACATTGGATGAAATATTTCATCCATAAATTCGTCAAGAATTGGTTGTATAGTATCCCTTACAATTTTTAAAATATCCTCAAGATGAGGCATAAAAGTATCAACTATTTTATTAACTATTGGGAATAACTCGTTATTAACCCAATCCATAAATTCTACAGCAATCTCACCTAAAGATACTATAATAGGTTTCACTAGAGGCCATGCTATATCCCATAGACTATGAACTATATTAAATGTAGTCTCAAGAAAATTTTTATAGAAATCTCTAACCTCATCATACATTCGAGAAACTATTGGAAACATATCATCTACTATAAAATTATATACATCATCTAAAGTAGGAACTAACCAATCAAATATATCCGAAAATATCGGAAGCATATCGTTTTTAAACCATTCATAGGTCTTTTCAAGTTCATTCCATATAAAATCTAAGACGGGCTTTATTCTACCCCAAACTTCTGTTAAAAACCAAGTCTTAATTGCGGGGAAGTTATCTTGAATTATACCAAAAATTTCCTGTAGTAAAGCCCATTTTTCTGATAACCAATCGCCCATCCCTGCAAATTTACCGATTATAATTCCAAATAAATTCTTTATTATAGGGAATACATTTCCTTCTAACCAATCAAACCCTTTTTGGGCCATTTCTGCTACCCAAGGTATTTTATCACCAAGTGTTTGAATAACTTTTGCGAATAGGGGCATGAAAGGTGCTAGAATTACATCTACAAATCCGCCTAAGATTTGGAATAATGCACCTAACGTACTGGTAAATATCTGTGATTGACGTAATAAGGCACTAATACCAATATTAATACCTAATATACCCATACCCTTACTCAGTAATCCTTTGGCGAGTTTAGGCATACCTATGACGCTTTTAGCAACACTACTTAACCCTCCTACCATAACACTACTAGCCTTATTAGCCATCTTCATGCTAGTAATACCCATTTTGGTTCCAGTTCGGGCAAGTTTACCTATTTTAGAATTATAAACGGAATTAGCTATGTTTGTAGCTTTTTGAACACCTTGATCTTTCTTGTCAGAAACATATTGTTTAGCTTGAGATACAGCACTAGTCATTAGACCTACTGTATTCAAAGTATTCATAAATATACTTCCAACTGTTTGACCGTCTGGCATTTATAATTCTCCTATATTGTTGGCATGTGAGGAGCCGTTTGACGGGCTTGATCCTCGGCTTGTTTTTGCTCTATAGCAATATCTATGCCAATAACTAAATTAATTTCATTTTCCGAGAATTCTTGTATAGCATTCCACGGAATCCCCCGCTTTAACAGTTGAAGTATAGTAACCCAATAATAGTATAATCGTCCTTCTTCAGGAGGGAATTCTCCTGCGCCTCTTAGAAAGACTAAGACCCTTTTTTTACATCATCGGGGTTTAATTGATTACCATCGCTACCAAAAGCTTGCGGAACTAAAGCTTCTAAAGCTGCTCCTAATCTTCCATCAATTGACAGTAGAAAAGCTTCTGTAGTTTTCCCCCAAGGAGCCTCAAGAATCATTTCTTTCAAGCATTCTCTTACATAGACATCCCCACTAAATGATGTTTTACCACCATCTGACCAATTAAGGCACTTAGAAATTAACTGGTTTCGTCTACTCCAAGATAATTGTTTTACCGTAATGCTAAAACTTTCTCCTGTTTCGTCTATCGTTACCGTTTTTTCTATAGGGACATTCTGTATTTGATATTTGCTTAAATCAAATGACTGTCCTGCTCTGGGTTTACTATTCTTTGCTGTTGTCATAAAATCCTCTCTTTTAATTTATGGATATACTGGTACACTATCCTCTATAGTAATTTTTAGTTTTCTAAATATTAAATCTGCGTCTACTTGGAACGGATTATCCGTAGTCAAGTTATGTGGTGCAGAATTTATAAATAAACCTTGAGAGTTTAATGCATGTGAGGGTGTCGTTGGACTACCCGCAGTAGTACTCCCCGGTATATCTATTGTAATTTTATCGTTTGCGCCTCTTTCAAATACTAGAGAAGCCGTAAAGCCCGTGCGAGCATTATTAGCTGCGCCTCCACCGTAGTGACCCTCTAATAACAATTGCTTAAATAATTCTAACGCCCCTGCTTGGGAATTAGAATTTGCGGCAACTGTATCAGGAAGAGCCAATGAAGCACTCATAGAATACTCTCTTGCTCCTTCTCTGATTTCATATGGCCCACGATGTCGATCACCTTGTCTACCTATGTAGTATCTAGGCTCTTCACCGTTAGCTATTGACAATGAGAAACTTCGCATTCTAGCAACTTCTTGTCCATAGAATTTAACTGTTCCATTAGAAAAGTAATAAGGTTCAGTTGTTGGATAACCTGTGGCATCATTTTTGCCGGGTTCTCCAACATCATCTGAATCAATTTTTTGCATTAATCCAAATCTAGGCATATTAGCAGTTGGATTAGCACCACTAAATAATTGTGAATTTGTTTGAAGTTGTTGGTTATGTACCATGTCTAGGAAGTTTACTGAATCCCATGACATTGTAACAAGTCCGCCTTCTTCAGCAGATATTGTCGAAGACCCTATCATGCCACCAACATATCTTCTATCAAAATCATTAGCTGCTGTCTCAGAACTATCTCTCATATGTATATGCCAAGAAACAGTATCTAAATCAACTGTCTCTTCAATTGTATGGGTATATGTAGCACCAGCACTTACTTCATCAATAGAAGTAGTACCTGAATCATGATTAAATTGCAACGGGGCATTTAATTTCCACGTATTACCAGTAGGGTTCGCAATAAGTCTTCGTACTTCAGATATTGTAGTAGACCCATCATCAATATTAATATAATCTCCTACAGCTAAACCAGTACCAGCAGATGCCGTAATATATATATCCCCCTTCTTTGCAGCCGCCATTGTTAATGATCCGCCTGTAAGAGAAGATGGTGTCGTTACGACTTTACCAATTGGGAACCTTAAAGGCCACCCATTAAGTAATACAATCCCGCTAACTGATCCTGAAAGAGTCTGTTGACCGGGATACGCAACTGACCAGTTACGTTTTGATTGTGTCCCTAAGAAACGTCTACCTTCTATTGACATTTCTGGATCGGGGGTATCTACAGTTTCGTACACACCGGGAATATAAGTAATAAATTTATTATCATCATTACGTCCGCCCGCCCCACCAATCGCATTAATTTCTTTAACGTCTTGCCCTGATGGATGATAAAAAGCTGTTGGTCTATCTAAAATAAATGTTGTACCACTAATTGATTCAATTCTACGTACTTCATGTTCGTGTACAGTTGAAGCAGCTGATCCAGCTACCGTTCCAATACGAATCTGATCCCCAACTGTGAAGTTAGTAGCACTTGCTACAGTAATAGAACGAGAACCCGCATCAAATGCGGCATTAATTGTAGTAGACCCCCCACTTGAAGTTTCTGGGGTTCCTTCCATCATTTCAGGGTCACCGCCTTGGGCGGCTTCTGTTGCAAATGTTAATTGTGCTTGATCACTTCTATATACAGCCATATCGTTCCTCCATGTATATTATTATACTAAAAAACAACTAAGTTTCTAATAGGACGGCATTATTTACTAGCTGTATATCTACCGTGCCTGTCCACATGTTTACTTGTTCAGCAGTTTCTTCGTTAAATCCCATAAATTGTTGTCTTTGAAAATTTGTTAGGCTATGCATTCTATTATGGCAAAGTCGCCTAATTTCTGCCATAAGATCGTATAAACGTTGCCTACTTACATTTGTAAATACTTCCAACTCTATATTATACGTTCTGTTACCGTATTTCCAATTTCCAATAGGTTCTTCATCAAAGCTTCCAGAACGACCTATTACATGATCACCGACATTTAAATCAAAGCGTAATGGTTCATTTGCTCCATTAACTTCAATAAAAGATGGTTCAGCAACATTACTACCATTCCATTGCCCATCTAAATCTGCTAATACAGTCGTAATTGGTATAGGTTCAGGCATTAAAACACCTCAAAAGAACGCAAAGAATCTAGACGATCTTCTATTTCTGCTTGCCAACCGTCTATTTTTTGTGCTAATTGTACTCTGTCTGTACCACTTACGACTAAATTACCAAAATCTGAACTTCTAACTATGTCTATTGCGGCAAGCTTTTTTGCTAAATCCTGCACTATACCGCCTTGTCTATAGTCTGTATTTATATCTCTACCAGATAAATAAGTTACTTTTACTGGCATTGTGAATTCACCACCACCCCATCTCCATACTGGAGCATTATATGACGTAAAACGTGCAGGAAGAAGGAAATATCTGGAAAAATGTACTAACCCTGTATCAGGGACAAGGAAATAATCTTTACTACGACCTTGTGTACGATCATCCCACGTTGCTCCATTCCATACCTGTAAACGTAATATTTTATAGGGGTCTGGTCTATCTAATTGAAAACCATTTAAATTAAATTGATGGTATTCGTTTTGTGTGTACGCTGGTCGCCATGACTTCCTAGTTTGGAAATCTATGACTGATTGAGCCTCTAGAATAAACTGTTCTACCGTTCCCTGTGAAGGAGTTGTAGTAGTTGTAAAATCTGTTGTACTTGTTATATTACCAAGTTGTAATAATTCAAATACATCTTTAGTTGTACAATATGCTGTATACGCCCGCATTTGTATACGTCTAACTGTGGGTGCAGTAGTTACACTTGTAGGAGAAGAGGCTCTTATCCAATATTTTGTAATACTGTTTACGGCAGTTGTTGCCCAACCATTTACTAAATTATACGGAAATATCTCTGCCCCGTCCCTAGCAAATTCATATGGGCCACCTTCGTTGTCATCAGGATCAAGTTCGTATCGACCTGAAGCTGGAACAAATTCAGTCCATGCAGAGCCATTATAATACTCCCATTTAACTGAACCTAAATTGCCCGCTGTTTCCAAATCAAAAATAGCCATGTCAAACTTTGAATCATGACCTAAATATAAGAAATGGTTAGTTCCACCTAGTATACTAAAAACTGTCCCCGCTGGAGACTGTGCTTCTAATGTAACATCAGTAAAACTACTTCCATTATACGTAAATATTTTTGTGAATTCGGCTCCAGCAGTCGCCATAATTACCTCTAAGTAGAGGGGTGTTCAACACTACGGTCTAGGTTTTCTCCCTCTATATTTGCTGCTTCTGAATTATCATCAGGAATGATATCCGCTACATCAGCTTCTTCTTCGGGAAGTTTTCCACGTAAATACATAGAAACTCCATTTAGATTTTGTATCTGTGTAACTAATTGTTCTCTCGCAGCATTTATTTTGTTTAATTCATCTACTAACTTTGTTAGCTGATCATTAACTGCATTTAAATCCGTCTGTACATCTGTCTCATTTAAAGTAGTCATCTTAAACTCCCATCTTTTCTTTTTATCTAGAACAGTACGTTCTGTATGGTATTATACCATACTAATTGTAGTTTTTCAATATTTCTTATTTACTAATTTAAACCTTTGGGCCTTTTAATTATATGGTTCTAAATAAATATTTCTTTCTCTATCTGATAAAGCATCGAACTCTTCTTTTAAAGATTCTATATGGGCATCTCTTTCTGTATCCCCTTCATCATCCTCTGTTCTATCTTCAATTTGATTACGAAAAAAATTTATGACTATTACTTTTTTATCTGCATCACTTAATTTATTATACATAAATTCAGAAAGTACATCAAGTTGTTCAGATTCTTTTAATTCTCTAATATCCATTATATAAAATTCTCCTTTATGCCGACTGTTTAATAATATCTAAAGCAACAACAAAATTACATTTTGGTGTAGGTCGCATTTGTGTTGCACTTAGCATACTACCTTCACTATAGCCAATTGATGCGGCTAACTTATTGCCTTCAGATAACCATATAGGCTGGGTTAAGATTTTATTTTGCACACCAGCTACCAAGCTTAATCCTTTTGTAATTGTGCCAACTGCAACATTACTTGCGGCGGTTATAATATCATTCCCAGCAGAATCGTGAATTGTATTTGGAGTGGCTCCAGTTGCAGATAACCCTTGTACTTGAACCGTTAAAGATAAGCCGGGGCCTTCACCTGTAGCATATATTTGGTTAATTTTAGCTATATACCCTGTTGGTACTGCTAGTAATTCGGTTGCATCTGCCCCATTTAAACCAATCATTCTGGTATGGCTATAATCATAATTGCTACTACTACCAAAAGACGTAGTAGATGCCGATACCTCAACACTTCCTGTTGTTCCTGTTGGCGCATGGACTAAAGTATTTCTGTTTCTCTCATCATATGAACCTGTAGAGCCTATATCTGTTATATCTCCACCAGAAGGGTTAGCGGTAGAAAACGAATGACCATTAACATATCGTTCATGGCCTGTACTAAGCAAAATGGCATCTCCGGGATTTGCTGTCATTTCTTTGGTAGTGGATGAATTACCATAATAATGGTAGCCCGATGCATATTTACCTTGAAAAGCACCACTCCCTGTAGTTGCTCCGTCATGTAACTGTAATGTAAAAGGATCAGATTGTTTCACGTTATAAAGGGTGTACCCTCCATATGCAATACTACGATTACTATAATTAGACCAGTTACCTCCAAAAGATATAGTTAAAGTTTGGGCTGACCCTCCAGTTGGATTTAGCCAATAAAATAATTTGCTTCCACCTCTATCATGAGACCAATAATTACCGTCAAATACAGTTCCTGCTCCATCGGTTGACAAACTCATTTGCATATTGGATAAACGTGTACCAAAATCATTACTCCATGTCCATCCCGCAGTTCCTACAATAAATAATATCCTATTAGAAAATGCATTAGGAAAATTTGATGCCGATAAATTAAAAGTTTGGGAACCTGACCCCCAACCACTAGTTGTAACTTGACTAAACCATGAACCATATGCATATACCACTTGTGAAGGTGACAATGACCACGCAAGTGTACCACCATATAATTCTCCGATTGACGCTATATTTGGATTTGCCATTTAATATACCCCTTATTTCTTATTATACCATATTTTTAAGAATATGTGGAACCGAATATTAGTGCCATTGCTATTGCAGTTCCTGTACCACCACCGCTGCTTGCTTCTTCCCATGTCGCAAGTCCATTAGCATCTGAAGTTAATACTTTATCTGCTCCCGGACTTCCACCAGTAATTTTTACTTGTCCAGCCTCACTCACAGAAAAGACATCTGTTCCTCCCCCATTAGCACGTACAGCAAATACTGCGCCTGTACCACCATTGTCTTGGTCTAAAGCGACATAAACGCTACCATTAGATTGAAGCCTCATATAGCCGTTAGCAGTTATCATGTTGTAACTTGCACTAGCTTCTATCTTGTTCCCAGTATGATTTAGATAAACATCCCCACCTAAATAACTATTGCCACTTAATTCTAATTTGTAAGACGGAGTAGTTGTTCCTCCAATCCCTATATTTCCGCTATTAGCTATATAAAATTTAACTGTTGGAGCAGCATTAGCATCTGCTGAACCAGATGCTGCCGACCTAAATCTAAAGGCTCCATCTACCATATCTACAACAGAAGCTTCATCAGTTCTTATATATGTAAACTGTTGACTAGTGTTATAGCGTAAGTTATTCATCCAGTAACCGCCCCTATTGGTAAAGTTTGCAAAAGCAGTTTGGTTTCCTAGATGTATAGCTTGAAAGCTGCTATTCCAATCAGTTTCGGGAGTTGCATTAATTCCTACATGTCCAGCATTATCTATAGTCATTCTCGTAGTATTATTATAACCTTGGAAATGTAGATTTTGTGCTGATGTATCCCACCATATCCCTGCTTCTACTGGGTCATTTGCGTCTCCAAAATATAGGGCTGTGTCATGGTCAGCAGCACCAACAATCTTCATTTCAAGAGTAGGACTAGAAGCATGTTCTCCAATACTTACATAGTTACTGGCATCATAGATATAAAGTGGACTAGTTAAATCAATTCTATTAACGTTACTGTTATGCCATATTTTCATATCGCCGCCAGTACCAAACGTTGCTGAAGCAGCATCGGCAAATTCTAAAGATTTATCACTAGCATCCCATACAGCATTTTGTCCTGAAGTGCTTCCATAAAACACAACATCATAATTAGACCCCTGCGAACCAAAATATGTATGCCCCGCTAGAGTAGTATTCCCAACAACATGGAATGGAGTACTTGGAGCATTAGTCCCAATACCTACTCTTGAAGTACCATTATCAACCCGCATTATTTCAACAAAGGTATTAGCGAAGTTTGATCCTGTAAAATGTCCGAATACAAGGTCGTCTGAAGTTGCTGTAGTAGCAAATGCTGTTCTCTGTGTTTGTAACGCTACTATACCTCCTCTAGATTGGTTCGTATAATGAACCATTGCAGCAACTTCGGAACTGCCCTCTATTTCTAAAGCATAATCAGGAGTAGCAGTTCCTATTCCTACACCCCCACTAGAGTTAATCATAAAATCTGGTGTAGCGTTATTCACTCTTTTTATTTCAAAAGCATCAGTTGCCCCACCACTTGAATCCATTCCAACTTTCCACTTTAAAGCCCCAGCAGTATAGTATTCAACAGTAGCATCATTAGAGGTAGCACCTCTATCAAGTTTAAAATATGCACCATCAGGGGAATCTATAGATATAGTACCGCCATTTGCCTGTGGAGTTAAAGTAAGAAGACCATCATCCCGAATACGCATTACTTCGTTCATTGACCCATCAGAAGTTCGGGTAGCAAATGCTATGTCAGTATCAAATGCGGCAGTTCTTATCGCCGCAATTCTAGCCGCATTCTTTTGGCTATTAGCAGACGTTTCACCCGCCATAAAGAAAATACCAGCATAGCTTCCAGTTGTGTTATCTGTAGTATTTCTAATAGCAAGTTCGTGTGGTTGGGCTGTGTGGTTATATCCACCAGACCAGTTAGAAGTATCCCATACTGTTGTAGACTCTTTTACAATATCTAATATGGAAGTAGGGTTGTTTAGTCCAATTCCTACATTTCCACCATAGTTTACAGCCATGTGAACAGTACTATTATCCGCAGAAAAATGAATGCCTTCTCCAGCTTGGTTTGGTCTAGAGTAAAGTTGTAGTGATTCGTTTAGTGGGCCAAGTATCTTTCTAGCGGCATTATTAGACATTGTTATAGAAGTAGTGGTCAAATCGCCTGTAATTGTTGCTCCAGCAGCAGTAGTTTCAAATTTCTTAGAATTGTCATAATAGAGTTGTACTTCTGCTGAAGTATCAAATATAGCAGATGTATGACTAGAGTCTTGTATTTTTATATCTGCTGTACCGCCCCCATCAATAATATTGGTAGTCCCATCGTGATAAATTTTGAAGTCTTGAGAACCCCCAAATTCTATTTTCCCATTATCTGCAAAACCAATATTACCTACGGTCATTTTGTTAGTAGAAGCGTTGTAAGTCCAATCACTATCTACTCGTATATTCTCATTACCTGAAGTAGCGTCTACAAAAGTTGGATAATAAGTTACGTTACCTGAACCGTTTAATGTAACTGTAGTAGCAACAGAAGCTGTGGCTGCGTTACCTGTAGTATTTTGATCGCCTGTTGCATTAACGCCGGGCAAATTAATGTTTGCCGATCCATCAAAGGATACTCCTCCAATAGTTCGTGCTGTATGAAGTGTGGTGGCTGTATCAGCCCTTCCTGTAACATTACCAACTAAAGCTGCTTGTATAGTTCCAGCTGTAATTGTAAGGTCACCTGTAGAACTTCCTGTGGCTGTTGTCGTGCCAAATATAAATCTATCAGCACTTTCATCCCATGCCATAATAGCATTATCACCAGTAGAACCTCGTTCTATGATTATTCCTGCATCAGCTGTAGATGAACCAGCACCACTAGCAAGTTCTATTAGTCTATCCGTAATTGTTGTATTTGTTGAATTTACAGTAGTTGTTGTACCTGTAACACTTAAATTTCCAGCAGTAATTGTACCAGTTGTTGTAATATTACTAGAACCTGTATCTATACTCCCAAATCCAGATGTTATTGAACCCGCATTTAAGTTTCCAACAGAAGTTATTTGGGTTTGTGCAGCATCAACATTTAAGGTGTTTGTTGATAGGGTTAATCCTGTACCGCCTACTAAAGCAGTTTTAGACATAGCAATAGCAGCAGAAGCATTAACATCTGCATCAACAATTACCCCAGAACCAATAGCAGCTGTACCAGAAACATTACCTGACCCGTCAAAAGTTGCCGTCCACGTAACGTCACCCGTACTACTAATTGTTCTAGCTGTTTTTAATCGAGTCGCCCTAGCTGGTTCAACTTCATCCCAAGAATCATCGCCATCCCATCGAAACATTTTTTTAGTATCTGTTTCAATAAAAATACCACCCTTTTCATTGGCGGCAAGGGTTGGCTTTGCATCTGTTGAAAGACCAGCTAATGTAACTCCAAAATATTGAACTGCCATAAAAACCCCGTAAAAGCGTGATAAGTACTACTTTATTATACTTATTTGAATTTAAAAATAAAGCTTATCTATTCTAGTCTTATGATTTAGGATTATCAGATTTTACTTTAGCTATATGGTCTTGCCATGTAGTAGTATCATTAATTTTATCCCAATACATCATATCAAGTTGCTCGGCTATATCTTTATACTCTGTTTTTCTTGCCAATTTATAAGCGGCGTTTTGTTCATTATAAGCCGTCTTTAATTCTGCTAATTTTGTATTAACTGCTGACTCAGTAGGCATAGTAGCAGCAGGGTTCTTAATTTTTACGTTAGAATAAATTTCAGGTTGCTTTGCATCCACCCAAGTATACCAATTTTGATACTTATCTTTGTCAGCAATATCGGTATTAAATTCTCGTAAAGCATCCTGTATATCAGGTTCAAAATGAAAATATCTATTTACCATTTTATGTATCTCCTAATCTAATAAAGGTTGCGTGTGTTAGATTTGTAGTTGTGTTGCCTAATAAAGTAGTATTAGTTGCTATACTACTGCTGACAAACCTAAGTTTATCTTGGGATGTACTATCAACATCTATAATAGCTGAACAAGTTGCATTTTGTCTTAAACTAGCATTACCCGCATTACCCGTAGCAGCATTGGCTACAGTTGTGTATGAACTATTGTTTGAAGTAACTTGAATTTGAACTTGACAGGTAGTGTCTGCACCCCCAATATCAAAATCTCCAACTAACTCGACATACCAAATGCCTGTACTAGGAAAAGTGAAAACACCTATCCCATCCTTAGACATACCTGTTCCAATTTTATGGACAGCCCCTGCCATGTAATCGACTCTTTCCCAATCTGTTAAATTGCTATTATATCCGCCACTAGTAGAGGCAGATAATCTCCATTGATCCGCTTCTGTAATTCCTCCACCGCCACCAGCGTCTTCCCATTGTGGTGGCGAACTAGCCCCCTGAGAAGTCAATACTTGCCCATCAGTACCGTAGTTAGCCCCACCAATGCCAATTTGACCTGATGAAGCAATACGTAATCGTTCACTATTGTTAGTAACGAAGGTCATTAAGTCACCAGAAGAATCTCCGTATATTCTAGTTGTCCCTGATTCGCCGCCCCATCTGAGCATTTTTGTATTTAATAAAGATACATCGCTAGTACTTCCATAAATAAAAAGTGCATCCTGATTAGTACCCCCATCATTAACTCTAAAACCTATACCAAAATCTTGACCAACATTTCTAAAGTAGATGTTACCACTAGAATCGTTATAGATATTCCATTTTTCTACCCCGGTGTCCTTGCCTCTAAGCATTGAGAAGTTAGCTGAATCAATGATAGTGTCATAAAGAGAGGATAAAATAATACTCCCAGCACCTGACGCAGGACTTCCACCACTAGTCACCTTAATATCTAAATTTGCTGAAGAGCCTGAAGCCCTATACATATTAATAAGATTTGGGTCAAGTTCTAAATAATAGTTGTCATTATGTTGAACTCGTATTGATGAATCAGCATTTGTTCCATTATCAACTTTTAGAGGATTATTATTATAAGGAACTATAGTGCTATTAATCTGTATCTCAGCTACCTGTAAATTCGCCCATGCGTTAGATGAGTTAAGCATTGAGAATGTTCCAGAGTTATTGGAAATTCTTTGAACATCTGTTGTATTACCTATCATCCAACCGTTAGTTCCACCAACTCTTAATCCTGCTGAAGTCCATTGGGAATCAGTATGCCCAACATCATATATTGACCAAGGTGACCCTGACATAGCCACATGACCTTTCAGACGAATCATTCCATCATCATCTAGCATGATTCCTTTCTGCCAACCGTTTGCATCCCCTCCTGCCATGATGTACAAGTCATCACCATCTGCTTTAAATCCCGGTGGATAGCTTCCAGTTGAATCAGAGTCTAAAATTTGGACATATGCATTAGCATCAGAAGATTCAAACTTTGCTACCGTATCCGTACTTCCAGAATCTACATATAATGTTCCGTCATTAATAAATACGCTACCAGTAGCATCAATCTTAAAATACTCAGTAAATGTTTGTGCTGATCCTGCTGAAACAGCAGGGGCAGATTTAAATTTTAACTCCCCATTCTGTTGTTCTATATAGGAAGCTTCGTCATTGAGTATAGCGTTGAAACTTGAACTTCTTTGTACGGTGTTACTTCCTATCCACATTGACTGTCCTGCGGAAGCGGCTGTTCCAGTAAACAAGGTTCCTATTCCACCAAGTTGTAAGACAGTATTTCCTGACCAAGCGTTAGTATCAGGAACTACGCCAATTCCTACATCTCCAGCGGCGTTAATCCTCATCCTTTCATTTCCAGAGGGAGGGGTTAAACCAGTTCGGATAACAATATCGGCTAAAGCGTCTAAATAAACAGTATTAACGGCGTTATATATAGCCCCTATATTTGTACCATTATCCATCATAATCATCCCGCCACCATTAGTCGCATGATTTACTGATAGGAATGTATAGTTTGTTAAATTATAAGGAGAAGCTGTTCCAATTCCTACATTTCCATTTCCATCTATTGTTAATCTTGTATTAGTTTCAAGGTTTGCATGGTTTGAAATTTTAAAAACATCGCCAGCACTATTATCAGCACCTATTGCCCAAGTCGCTCCCGGAGCCTGAACCATTAATTTAGGGTCACCACCGTTAGCTTGTGCTTGTTTCGCTAATACAACTGCATGAGAACCAGAAGCACTAGTATGTAGATTTTCAACTAGTAGATAAGTGTTGTTATCTATAGTCCCTGAAAAATATCCAACATTTGTTGAACTTGCTGTAGTTGGGCCAGTAGCTGTAAAGGCTCCTGTAACAGTTGCTCCAGTAGTACTCGTGTTAAATCGTAAAACACTATCATCGTCATAAAGATAAACGCCGTCATCCTTAATAAAACGTGCTAGAAATTCAGAACCTATTCCAGTTGTAATTCTAACTTCCGCACCAGAAGTACCGATAAGAAGATTCCCTGCTCCATTTTCATAAATGATGCTATTGTTCGCATCGTGATAAATCTGTAAATCATTACTAGCACCAATATTTAATATGTCATTATCTCCAAGCGATACGTTTCCAGAGAATGTTGAATTACCAGTAACATCTAATGTATTCGTAGCTTCAATACTTTTCGCTTTAAAGTCTGCATAATTATCTATTGTTACGTTTCCAGCAGTTCCTCCAATTTCTGTTGTTGGAACTTGAACGGCAGAGAATTTAGTTGTAGACTCATCCCATATCAATCCCATGTTTGCGGAATTACCACGTTCAATAATTAATCCAGAGTCATATGCTGGGCTGCCTGATTGGTTTTTAGCCAGTACTATTAATGGGTCTTCAACTAATAAGTTAGCTACATTAGAAGTTATAGTATCCCCATTTACTGTTAAGTCTCCTGTAACAGTTAAATCATTTCCAATAGTTACGTCATTAGGTAATCCTATAGTAACTGCTCCTGTACTAGCAGATACATCTACTTCATTAGAAGTTCCTGCAACAGTAGCAACATAGTTTCCAGTTGTACCAGTACCTAATGTAATTTGTCCACCTCCCGCACTATTAGCATGTGTATGCCCAGCGTTTGCAAAGCTACCTATAGTTGGGGTGGTTAAAGTTTTGTTTGTTAAAGTTTCTGACAAAGCTGCTTGATATGTACTTAGAACAGCAATATCCATTCGTTTTAATGCACCAGCATCAGAAATTAATAATTCGTCTGTAGAAGCTAAACCAGTTGTTAATGCGGTATGTCCAGAAATAACATTCGCATTTAACATAGTATCTTCAACTGCTCCCGCCGCAATTGTTAAAGCGGTAGCTACATTAGCACTTCCATCCACACTTCCAGTACCAGTTACATCTCCTGTAAAAGATAAGGTTCGTGCTGTAGTCCACGCAGCAGCTGTTGTTGCTGTTGAAGCATTTCCTGTTAAGGCTCCAGTAAACGTAGTTGTTGTTAAATTATTTGTGCTTGGATTATATGTAATTCCTGCATCATACAATACTTGTTGAGCAGTTGTATTACTATTATCCAAGAAAGCCATAAATTGACTTTCATTTTCGGCATTAGCCGCAGCGATTACATTAGTAGATGTTGTAGCTGTTGCCGCATTACCCGAAGTATTTTGAGTACCCGATGCATTTACACCCGGTAAATTTATATTAGCTGAACCGTCAAAAGAAACCCCTCCAATGGTTCTAGCTGTAGTTAAGGTAGCCGCACTTGAAGCCGTAGTAGCATTACCAGCTAAAGCCCCCGTAAAAGTTTGCGCCCTTACTGTACCACTAGCTGTAGTATCAATAGAATAAGAAGGGCTAGCAGTATTTACCCCCAATCTATTATTGGTAGAATCCCATATAATAGCATTGGCATCGCTCATAAATCCACCAGAACCATCTGATAATTGGATATGTCCAATGCCTCCAGAGGCAACTGAGGTTGATGAAGCAGTATCTACTCTTTCAATAGTAATTACTGTTCCATTATCACTATTACCTATAGCGTTTAATGCTGCGCCACTTGTTTGTGTTAGTTGTACTGTTACATAATCTGACGCATCGTCAACATAAACGGTAGTCGATGCAGAAGAAATTGATGTTGCTTCAACTGAGTTAGCAACGATTCTATCTCTTAAAATAACATTGTTAGTACTAGCAGATGTGTCTCTATAAACAACATCCATTTGCCTATATCCTGATGAATTAGAGGCCCATTCTTGTTGAATAGTTATTTGGTAATATCCTGTACCGCCAATAGTAAAACGTTCTGTATTAGTACTGGCATTATGAAATGCTCCAACATCATATACTTCTGTCCATACTGTTGGAGTAGTAGCAGAATTATTACTAATACTATTGTTTGCGGATAAATATGCTTTTACACCCCTAAAGGCTCCACCACCCGCTAATGCTCCAGAGTTAGTTAATTTAACTTCTGTAGCCGAATCGCTTCTATAATAAAGTTCATTATCTGTTTTAGCATACACCATACCATAGCCTGATACAGCTGATGGTGTTGCTTGTTCTTTTAATGCTAATGAGTTATTTTTAATTTCAACATTAGAGGCTCCAGCGAAGCTATTACTGTTATTATATTGTATTTCATTTCCCGAACCTACTGCTTGACCACTAATACCTAAGTCGTCTAATGTTGATTTTTTAAGTTCACTATCAGTAGCGTCCCAAACCATTACATAGTCATTAGAAGTTGAAGTACTCCCGCTAATATCAGTTAAACCAGATATTATATTTGGATTAAGCATATCAGTTTCAACAGCGTCAGCTTGTATAGTTGAGGTTCCCGTTACGTTTGCAGTACCATCGAATGCAGCAGAAGTCCAAACAACATCTCCTGTCATTCCTATAGTTCTAGGGTTAGCCAAAGAAGTAGCTGATTCAGCAGTTCCTGTCACTACTCCAGAGAACCCACCTGAAGCAGTAAGTACTCCAGTACTAGGGTTGTAAGTTAAACCCGTATCAGTTTCTATTCCTTGTGTCCCAGTTGCCCCATCCACAAAAGTTACATATACAGTCTCATTTGTAGTGTTATTTGCAGTTGCCGTTATATTCGTAGCTTCAGTTGCAGTCGCTGCTAAAGCAATAGCGATATTACTAGTTCCATCAAAAGATGTACCGCCTATAGTTCTTGCTGTAGCCAAAGCAGTTGCTGTGCTAGCGTTACCAGATAATGCACCCTCAAATGTTGTGGCAACTATCGTTCCAGCAGTACCTGACACAACCTCACTACTAATAGTAGCATCGGGAATGACAGTAAACTTACCCGTAGAGTCATCATAGCCAAAAAATCCAATTTTCGCCGCAGAACCATTATGCCACCTAAATGAAATTCCTCGGTCTTTATTATCATCAGAACTAGGAGCAGATGTACCACCCAAATTAAAAATTGGGTCAGCAATAGTAACTGTTGTACTATTTACTGTAGTAGTAGTTCCTCCTACCGTTAAATTACCGGGAATCGAGATTGTTGTCCCTGACGCACCCATTGTTAGAGTGTTTGCTCCGACTGTATCAAATATTGTCTTATTCCCTGCTGTTAAATCTAAGTCTGTTAATGCTGTTAAAGCGGTTATTGTTCCACCTAGTGAAGTAGACGTACCACCTATTGTTATCGAACTATTTGCTAATTCTGCGTTTGCAACACCACCATCTTTAATGGTAACATCACCACTAGAAACTGCAAAATTTGCTGTGTTAAAAGACGCTACACCTTTATTAGAAGTTGAAGCATCCTCACCAGAAAAGGTAACTGTCCCAGAACTTTCTGCAACATCTAAACCTTCTCCTGCCGCAAATGTTATAGCACCCCCTAATGAAATAGCTGTAGTATTTGAACCATCTCCAACAGTTATATTGCTATTTACCAAAGCACTATTTGCTATATTAGTTACAGTATTATTACTAGCATTTATTGTTTTATTTGTAAGAGTATCAGTTGTATCTCTAGCAACTAATGTTCTAGTGCCTGTAGGTATAGTTACTGTACCTGAATTAGAGATACTAGAAATTGCAGGAAGTGTTAGTGCTTTATTTGTAAGCGTTTCATTTCCTGCTATAGTAGCAAGAGTACCAGTTGTAGGGAACGTAACATTTGTTGTTCCCGTTGTTGTTAATGTTAAAGCGTGACTGCCTGTTGTAAAAGCGTTTCCTAGAGTTAAATCTCCAGAAAGATCAAGTTCTCTGGCAGCATTATTAGGTTCAATCGTAACTATTCTATTAGCTGAGAATGCCGATGACCCTGCCGCTATTTGTAATTCGTAAGACGTTCCTGACTGTTTTATACCAAACGTTGTAATACCGTTAATTGTTCCGCTATCAATATTTACATTTGTTAAAACAGAACTTCCTAAGTTTTGGGAAGCACTCCAAGTTAAACTTCCACCAACTGTTCCACTATTAACTGTTAAAGAGGACGCTGTTACTCCCGCAACAGTTCCGCCTGTGATATCAAAATTACTTCCCTCAATTTCATTACTGCCCGCTGTTAGTTTTCCACCTAAAGTAAAGGCATTTATATTGGTTGGTGTAATTGTATTAACAGTTAAAGTATTACTAGTTGCGTTATATTCAAATCCTGCTTCATCTGATAATAAGCCGCTTGTGCCTGTATATATAACACGCCCCGCTGCCATATCGTCCGCAGTTAGTGTGGCGGCTCTAAAATTATGCGCCCCTATATCTAAATTACCTGTAGCAGTTAGAGCATTTACTCTATAAATACTAACCACATCATTTGAATTATCGCCTATAGAAATTGCGTCATTATCGCCTGTGAGTGAATCTATAGCAAGATTACCAATATTTAAAATGGCATCATCACTAAAGTTTAATCCTGAAACTGAGTCAAGAATTAATTCCCCACTAGTCGCACTAATTGTATTACCATTAATAGTTATATTATCAACGGTAAGTTGTCCACCTGTGATTGTTCCTGTTGTTGTGATAGCGGATGATCCTGTATCAATAGAACCAAAGCCACTAGTAATTGAACCGCTATTTAAGGCTCCTGTGGCGGTCAGAGAGGAGTTTACAATGTTAGACCCTAATGTAGTAGCATTTAAAACAGATACGTTGTTTATTTTAAAAACTTTACCTGTAGGAATATTCCAATCTTGATTAGAAGTCCAATTATCGTTTGTATTATCCCAAATAATTGTTTTATCTGAAGCCCCTTTTAAGGTAATACCACCACCATCGGCAGTACTATCTGAAGGAGAACCTACAGAGCCTATAACGATGTTTTTATCATCAACATCTAAAGTTGTAGAATTTATTGTTGTAGTTGTTCCATCAACAGTTAGCCCCCCTGAAATACGTACTACACCAGACCCTTTAGGTGTTAATGTAATACCTACATTAGTATCATCCCCTAATGCTGTAATTGAAGGCGCATTTCCTGTAGCCGAATTAGTAACGGATAAGTGATTTACCGCACTTGATGTAGGAGTAAAAACAAATTGTTCGTTACCATTTGTATCTACAATTGTAGTAAATATGGGGTTGCTAAAACTTTTATTCGTTAAAGTTTGGGTAGCATTAGATATAAGGATTTCACCATCTGCTGACATAACGGGTAATGATGCTGTATAAGTTTGACTCGCACCAGACTGATCACCTTTAGAGATGATAATACCGTATGTTTCACTAGCAGCTTTTATTAGAAGCTGAGTTTGAACCGTTAAATTATCAATTTCTGAATTATCAAAAAATCCGGGGCGGTCAAATAAATTACCCCCCGCACCAGATGATAACCCACCCATTCCTCTACGGATCGGCATTGGTTACCTCCCCCAAATAATACCTCTTATTCGGACATTAGTATTGCTGGCTCTTCTAACACTAATCTTGTTTGATATCCATACTGAATCATCAAAGTAACCTTCATCTTGGGGAACTAACATGGTTGATGTAGTTGCATCCCCGTCAAACTCTACATAGGCATCGCCTAACTCTACTATAAAAGAAATCTTGTTACACTCTTCCATATTTGCTGCTACGTCAACTGCTGTCTCAGCATTAGCTGATGTAGTTACATATGTAAAAGATTTATGACGGCTATAGTTTTGAAGTAATTCTATTTCCTGTCGCCAAGGTTGTTTAGTTGTCATTTGATTCTCCCGATTTCTTTTTAAACTTTAACAATGTCGGAGGAGAATTCCCCAAATATTGTGTTCGTATATTTTCTTTTGCTAATGGCATAGAAAATTTTTCTCTTGCCATAATAGACCCCATTGATAAATAACGGGGCTGCGTCAATTCCTTACGATATTCCGCATTTACTTTTTGTAAATAATTACGTTCCTTCATAAGTTCATCAATTGTGTCCCCCATTTCGGAAACAGTATTTTTTAAATCATTTACAATTGATGTTGCCGCACTACTTTTCTTACGAGAAGTATTCCCGTCTTTTTCTAACTTAGTAATCCAGTTTCGTAAACGGTCTTCAATAATAGCCGTTTGCTCCACTTGAATCTTTGCTTCATCTGCTTCTTTCTGCCAATAGTTTCGATTATCTCTTAATTGGTAGACTTCTTTTTCTAGTTCTTGTTTTATTTTACTATTATCATCACTAAAAGTTTTTATTCTTTCAAATTGATTTTTTAAAGCATTAAACTCTTCTGAAATTGAAACTTGATGAGACGTTGCTTTAGCTTCGGAAGCTGTTAATGCAGCATTCTCTACAAGTAAACCTTCTACTTGATTTGTCACTCTATCTAAATCATTTTTTAATTTTGCTGTTTGTTCAATGTGATTCATTACATCGTTTTGTAATGCATCGGCTCTAGAAGTCTGAGTTCTTACTGACTCTTCTAGAGGAGATATTCGCTCTAATTCTTTTATATAATATTCAATATCAGTTTCATGTAATTTAACCACATCTTTTACTTTGTCTAACTCTAGTTGAACTTCACGGCGACTTTCCTCTACTGCTATTTGTCTATTAACAGCGGCATCTCGTTCAGACAACAAAGTAGTTTGATCGACTAACTGCTGTTCTAAGGTTTTAATTAATTCTTCTAATTGTGATATTTTAGATTCATTTTGAACAATTAAAGGTGATCTATTATTTGCAACAGCGATTTTTGGTTTTTCAAAAAATTTATCCAGTTTCATTGGTATCAGTATCTTCTAAAGGTGTTCCTGCATAGTAGGGATTTCCTGAAAATTCTTTAGCTAACGATAAGTTTTTAATCCAATCAAATGTTTGCTCATGTCTAGATACCATAGTAGTAGAACCTTTAGAATCAACAACAGAAATATCCCCCTCCATTAATCCTTCTAAATCAGACGAATATGCGGGATTAATTTCAAAGAAAGATAATTCATTAATTGCTTCTTTATATATATAATCTGCTACATGAACATCTTTAGCATAGGGTTCCTGTTTAAAAAATAAAGGAATATAATAAATTTTCGGAAGTTGGATTTCTGGTTCTTTAACTTCCTTTTTTACCGCCGTCTTTTTTGCTGTGGCGTTTTGTCGCTTCTTCGGCGATTTGGGTTGCTCTGCTTTTGCCATGAATTGTACCTCGCTTTTCTCTTTGTGAGACATCTACATCAGTACGTCCAATACGACCTTTAGTTTCACCTCTAACACGCCCTTTACCATGACCACTAACGGTTCGTTCATGAACTCCTGTGCCTGTACCTCGTATTCGTTTTTTACCACCTCTTACAAGAACTTCCTTACCAGCATTTTCTGAATTTTGCCAACGCCTAGAAACAACATTAAAAATCATTCCCGGTTTTGGAGCAGTAGGTAGTATCTTAGAAATAGGTATATCTTCTTTCTGTACGTCTACACCATTAGAAGGAGTAGTTCGTCTAATATAGGTATCATTAGAATCTTTAAAGAATGATTTTAATTGATCCATAGAAGAATCTTTTTTAACTCCACGGCGCATCTGTTGCCGTATTTGTCTTTCAAACTCCCGCTGTTGGGCTGGAGTCATACCTGTTTGTCTATCCATAATATCTTGAATATCCCCACCTAACCACCAGCCACCTAAAGCGGCTAATGCAGGAGATATTTTCTTTTCCATCCATTCTTTGAAGACACGATGTTTAGGTGAAGTTTTGTGTTGTTCGTCCGCATTTTCGGGAGAGTACGAATTCATGAATTCATCAACGTCCCCGACAGATTCCATGCTCTTTCGATTATAAGGATTGTGCTGTATTCCAGCGACAATCTTACCCATCAAACTTCGTTTTTCTTCTTCGGATGCACTAGGGTCTACATGTTCGTCCCATAGTGGATTTCGGCTATTGCCCTCAACTATAGCACGGGCTAAACCCCAAGGATTTTTTACCTTTTTAGCTTTATATAAATTTTGCAAATTGTCCATCGAATCCATATGTCACCTGTTATATTATACTCTTTTTCTCCAAAATCTCCTCTACCTTCTTCTTTCGTGTAAGATGGTGATCTTCTGATGCATATGCTTTGACAAATCTTTGTAAAGCATCATCTGAATCCAAACTCTTTTTACTAAATGGATTTAAGCTTGATAACGCACTTGATACAGCACCTGAAACAGCACTATCCATATCTGCCGCAGTTGGGGCTTTCTTTTGCCCCGCTTTAAAAGCCTGTGCTGCTTCTGCTTTAAAACCTTTATAAGCAGCTACTTTAGACGCAATCCCTGATTTAGGATTAGGATGTGCTTTATTCGCCCCATTAAACCCTGCTCTTTTTCCTATATTAGTACCTTTAGTAGGATGTGAAAAATTTGGTATATGTTGAACTCCTTCATGCCCATCCAAATGTCCTGATTCTGTTAAAGCATGGGCTAAAGAATTTTCTACCACATCATTATGTGAAGCAAAACCACTTTTTCCGGGAGTGGCTCCTGCCTTTCCAACACCCATTAAATTTCCTGATCCATGTAGCAAGAAATTTTTGTCTGAGCCTCCTCCAGATTCATTAAAGGCAAATGGGTTTTCTCCCCCATGTGAAGAGGAGATTAGGCTAGCATCATGCGCCCCATGCCCACCATGTAATTCATCAAGAGTCTCTTTCTTAATCCAATGTCGAGTTTCTTCATGCCATACATATCCTTCAGCCATCTTTTTTCTAGCAACTTCAGGATCAGGTGGCCCTTGTTTAGGTTTCTCATCTTCATGATGATCCCCTATAATAGCAGAAACATCCGCTCCAGATGCCTCTAATTTATCCAACATTTTACCCGCTTCTTCATCATCTCCTTTTGCGGTAGCTGCTTTATAGCTATCGGCTAAGAATTTTTGATGTGGGTCTAATGTTTCAAGTGAATGATGTGTACCTAATGCATGTCCTTTACCTGTATGGAAAGATTGTTTTTTATGCTCACCATGTGGTTTAACATCATTATCTTTATGACCTAATTTTTTAGCCCGTCCATCATCACCCATTGCAACTTTGGTATCTGTTGTAGGTTTTCCATCTTCATCAAATTCTGTAAATTTATTATATGAACCATGATGAAATGAATCTTCTCGTGATTGCCTATGTTTAGAATCTTGACTTGTTAACAAATCCTTATAATTAGTATGTTTATCGTGATCCTTTAAATCTGCTGTATGAGCAGCGTCCATATGTTCAGGAGAACCGAAATTTTCTCCATGTTCTTTCATTTCGTCTTCTAATTTATTAAAGTCAGCCCCATGTTCAGAAGCCTCTACTAATAATTTTTTCATTATTTGTTTTGTAGAAGCCTTCATTTTATCGCCGTATTTTTCTTTATGTGCTAATAATTCACGAGCATGATGTGTTGCTGTTACAGAAGAAAAATTATCATCTTCTGATAATTTCTTTAAATCTCCAAGCTTATGGGGAAGCGAATTAGCCTCTTCCACAGCTTGTTGTTCGTCTTTTTCTGACTGTGCAGCAGTTTCAGCTGCCTCTTGCTCAGTCTGTTTTTTCTCTTGTTTAATTTGTTCTGCTTGTTCTTTTTCGGCATTTTTAGCTTTGTCCTTAATTTTATTAAGCACTCCACCTATAACATGTTGTTTATAAGCCCCCGCAACTTCTTTAGGATTTTCATCTAACCACTCACCATATAGTTGAGCATCTTCATTATCTAAATCATCCCCAAAAATAGCAGACATAACTTTTTCTTTTTTAGCATTATGTTTTTGTGTTACTTGATCTTCTTCATCTGAAGAAGGCGTTTGAGGTGTTGTAACTTCAGGTTCTTCTGTACTAGGTGTAGTAGCCGTAGTTTCAGTTTCTTCAGGGCTAGCAACTGGAGTTGTAGGAGTTTCTGTAGTAGTCGCTGTTGGAGTTACAGTATCTTCCTCATCTGGTGTAGATGTAGGTTTAGACGTACTTATTTCAGGAGCATGAACTTGTCCATGTCCTTTATTTTCAATCATTTTTTCAGCAACTTTTTGGGAACTATATCCCACTCCCGCTGAACTATCTGAAATTGTGCCTATATATTTTTTATCTCCTTGAGTGGCACTAGCCAAACCCTCCGCCTGTTCTGCCGTAGCTTCTTTAACATGCGTAGTAGAATATTGACCATCTTCGTTTTGATGGATTACCATATGTGTACCCGGAGTAGACTCCGTGCCGTAATCTGAATCGTGGAAACTTTCCTCAGAAGGTGGCGTTGGAATAGTAGAAGCTTCACCTCCCATTGCATCTGAAAAAATCTTTTCTTTAACCTCTGTAAAATTAGGTGAATTCCACGGCGCATCAGGATGGCTAGGGTCTTGTCCAGTATGTTCCCACATAGATTGTAATTGAGAAATAGGATGTTTGTGTACATCAATTTGATCAGCTATGTACTCATACATTTCAGGAGCCTGATTTTTGATTAAATCAGACATTATCTTAGGGTTCTCAGCGATTTTTTTCGCCCCCATTCCATAACTACTCTTTAAATCTTCTAATGCTCCTATAGCAGAAGCAAAACCTTCTTGAGTGCCATCTCCGTTATTAAAAGAGTGTTCTATATTTTCAATCGCCTTATGTAATTGATGAATAGATTTTACTACGGGATGATCATCTAAATAGGGTATTTCAGGATATCCTTGGGCAATTTTGTCTCCTACGATACCTGAAAGAACGGAAGATTTATGTTCATCAGATACGTTAAATAATACATTATCTACCATATCAGAAGAAGACGTACCAAATTGATCCAAATCATTAAATTTACCTAATGAGTCTAATAACTTACTATGTAAGTTATTTTTTATTGACTGAGGCGCATCCTCTTCATAAGCTGCACCTAACATACTTCCTGCATTATTAATCTCGTCCCAAGCGTTTACAGTAGAAGATTGATCCGAAATAGGTTCCTGTTCTTCTTCAGGTATAGGTACAGCAGGAACTCCTTCTGGTTTAGCTGATTCTATTTGATGTTCTAAACCCTCATCAAAGTCTTTTAAAGGTTTAAAAACATCGTTAATTTTTTCTTGTATTATTTTTTCATTATGGTATTCCCCCGTATCCATATTTTTTCCGGGAAGTAAACCAAATTTTTCAACAATATTATGTAAACCATCTATTGTAACAACATAAGCATTTGTTTTTTTGTGGTAATACATATGTTCCTTATGCCCCCACCCATCACTTTTAGCATGGTGCATAAGCATTGTACCTAATGGTGTCATAGCCCCATCTACAGTACATAACCCATGTGCTACCCCATCTTTAATTGTGGAATGATAACCATTTAAATGGCCTCCCCACATAACATATTTAGCATCTTTATCTTTCTTAACATCATTTGAGTAAATTTCTTTTGCGGCTTCTGCGTTATCAGGAATAGAATCATTTTCTACAGAATCACTAGTAGCTAATATTTCAGCTTCTTCAACTTTTTGTTGAGCAACCTCTTTTTCCTTGTCAATTTTTGCTTGTTGATGCTGTGCTTTCTGTTCAGGAGTAATATCATATCTACCCCCTTCTAAACTTACATAATTATGTAAACCATGTAAAATTTGAGCAACAGTATAATTTTCTAAATCAGCAGAAGAAATTGTATCAGTATTGGACTGAGGTTCATTTCCTTCAATCATACTATGGTATAATCTACCTGAACTTTTATCGGGGAAAGGATTCTTCCATTGTTCAGAATTTCCCCCCGTAAACTTCAATTTATTTGTTCCACCTAATTGAACAGTTTCCAAACGTCCCATCTTTTTTAGAGCCGCATTAATATTATCTACGGTAGCTGGTGATTCCAAATCAGGTTTTTTGTTCTTACCATAAAAATCCTTTAAGGAACTTTTTATGGTGGGAGCCTGATACGCTGGAGGTAAATCATATCCAGCACTATTCAATCCCGTAACTAATTTCTTAGCCATAGCGGGAGTAATTTTTAACTGTTCCTTTAAACCCTCATGTGTCGCAATACCATGTGCAATGGAGTTTAACCATGAATGATCTTCTGGATCAGTATCAGGGTCATTATAATGATTCTGGGCTAATTCCATTAAACCTTGAGCGGATTCTAAAGGCATACCATTTGATTGAAGTGTACCAATAAATTCTTGAACTGCTTCAGGTAATGTTGCCATATTAGCCATAGCCCCTATATGTTTGTCAATATCCCCTGACATAGCAGAACCTAAATTATTATAATAAGCTTTCATTAAAGTAACTGTTTGAGATAGAAAAGACGATAGATTAGTTACAGCAGATTTAATCGAAGAAGAGTCATCGGCTGCCATAGCTAATGCCCGTACATTGTTGTGATGCTGTCTAGCACGATATTCGGCTTCGCCCCGTGCCTCATCTTCTCGACCAATGTACTCTGGGTCTTTTATTAATCGTCTAAATATGTCGTTAGCAGTAACCATAGATCACCTAGTTCGTATTATTTATTATACTAGAATGAATCTTATTCCACTCCTCATCATGGGCATCTGTGTCTATAGAGTCTCTATGTGAGTCGTCTATAGAAAGATCGGGTTTATTGATTAGATACTCTACTCTGGGATCAATTTTATATGACCCTTTTTGTAAAGCTTTCCATTCAGATAAATATTCATCCATAGCAGCGTCAGCCGTTTCAGGATGCTCTTCTTTCATCCATTTCATTATACTATTCCTTCTATGTTTTAGTGACTCTAAAACTTTTGGTTTCATGTTGTCTTTAATCCCAGACTCCATAACCATTTGCTCTAGTTTTTCTTCCGTACCTACTCCATGTAACATTGCTTTATACGAATCATGTAAAGCTTCTTTGGGCATTGACTTAAATAAATGCGCCGCAGAAGGATTTATATCTGAAGATCGCATAGTTTTTAATTCTTCTAAAGGTTCATTACTATTAGTTTTAAAAAATTGTTGTTTACTTGGATAACCTAACCCAGACATATACAATGATCCACCATGATCTATCCTATACATCTTGCCATCTTTTCCTTGAATTATATTCCCATACGGACGTTTTACTCCCGCTCCTGCTACATCCCAATTAGATAATACACAATCCATCAAAAATCCTTTATGGATATCTGGATGGTTTTCTAATTCAGGAGGCTGATAAGATTTATCATTCTCTTTTCCAAAGTATTTTCCATCTTCAACCCAAGATGACTTCAAGGCTTGACTATTATCCCAATTGATTAATTCTGTGTCGGCTACAGGAATTCCTGCGGCTTTATACAGCTGATTAGACAAATGTTCAACAGCATTCTGTTCTTCAGAGCCGTGTTTAATATAAAAGGCATTTCCCGAACTATCTGTATACTTTTGAGCATCGGTTTCTCCTAACACTTCCCCTGTTGGGGTGAATTGATCTTTAGCATTAACATTAGGACTATTAACAGCGTGATACCAAGGCCCATGTGGGGTTTCTGTTCCAATGTCCCACATATCAGGAACTTCGTAGCCATTAGCCGTAGGAGAAAGCTTCCAATCAGGGGATTTAATTAGATGTCCATTATTTTTTGTACCATAATAAACCTGTGCTTTAGCAGTTGGGTCAGCTATCGTAACAACTTCTTTTTCTCCTGAAAAATTTGTACGTTGTATGGGTAAAGATAAAACTCTATGTTTTGCAACTTTTTCGGCAATAATATAATTACCTTTAGCAAAACTATTAGCAGTATTTATATCTACAGAATATCCTGAAACAGGTCTAGCATGTACTCTAGTTTTGAATCCTTTAGAGGTTTCGTTTGAAGCATCTTCTGTCATACCGTTTTTAATTAATGTTTGTTTAGTAGCCCCTTTACCTGACCCTGTCCCAATATCCCCACCTATTTCACGGGCTGCTTGAGTACCTCGATATAAAATAACATGATCGGAATTAGGAGCAATAGCATCTAAAACACTTCTATTAATACGAGTTTGAAATTTCACGTAATCCCGTATCATTTTACGCCCTAATTCTTTTGAATCAGCAGCGTCTACTGAGGTTGAATCAGCGATTCTTTTGCCCCAAAACTCGATACTACTGTCAATACTACCCTGATGGTGTTTTTGTTTGTCTCTAGCACTAGTAGCCCGTTCCGCTATCATTACCCACGGAGCAACTTTTTTATTGCCCATCTTGAGAGTTTTTTCGCCCTCAAAATCAAATTTTTCACCCTCTACCATAGTATCAAATTCAGGATGATACTTGTCAGAAAGCTGCCCTGTTGCAGAACCCCCCGCTTTCCATTGTTGATAAGCATCAATAATCTCGTTCATTTCATCAAAATTTCTATAAACAGGATTACCTGAAGTATCTACATTAGCGGCAATCGCATTTCCAGCTATATAATTATCAGGAATACCATGTAATTCACCAACAATATCATTTATGACACTCCCTAATGTACTTTCATGAGAACCTGTATATGAACTATCCAATTCATCATGGAAGGCTCTCATAATGGATTTGTCTGAATTAGGCATGGTTCCGTATATTTTAGACCATCCGTCTAACAACCCTCTCATAGCATCCCCAATTTGACTAGCATTTGTGGTAGTTCCAAATTTATCTGATGGTGACGTATTACTATCAGGATTTAAAAAAGAATATCTTAAAATATCTCGTATCTTTGAATATTTTTTATCCTTATAAAATTCTTTTGGAAATTCTCCCGCATTAGCAAATACTTCATCATGTAAATCGGTGAAAGCTTTTTTAACATCTGTTAAATTATTATCCTCAAAAGTTTTTAAAAACTCTAAAGCCGTATCAACTTTTGATGCATGATTATCATTTTTTTCTTTTGTATGTATTGCCATATGTAATGCCATTACATCCCTATGCGCCCCTTCTTTAGACCAATCGTTAGGTCGATCTTTTTTATCAGGCACTAAATGCTTTATGGCTTCTTTAGGCGAAGCCCATTTTATATCTGATGTTTCTGATCCGAAAGAACCTGTATCCTCTTTGACTTTCATCAGAAAATATTTATTGTTACTTTGCCCTTCTTTTTTGAAGGAGCCGGGGATAGCTTGAACTATCTCACATTTCATACCTGTTTCTTCTTCGACTTCTCGTATGGCAGCATCAGTAGGGTCTTCATTTGGATCAGCCCCACCTTTAGCAAATGTCCATCTGTTACCAAAACCCGAACCTTTGGGGGAACGTAAAAGAATTTCACCTTTTTCGTTAAAAACAATTCCACCATAACGAGTTGGTAAATTAGGGTCGGGTGCTAAAGCATCGTCCTTGCCATTATGATCTAAGGCACGTACATCAATAAAATCTTTACCCTTAGACCCCTGTTGAACCAAACTTGATAATTCATCAGGTATTTGACCACCGGGAAAAGAAGAAGCATATTTACGATATTGAGGTGGAACTTCTTGCCCCTTAACCCCAATTGTAGAAGAACCAATACTAGTTAAATTATCTATAAAACTTGGATCATTACCTTCGTCATCGTCATCAGCTTTAGTTAAATAATGAGAAACGACATTTTTCCCTGTATGGGTTTGTGTTACATATTGTTCTAATTTAGATATTTTATTCATACTATCCTATTATATATAATATATATAAATATATATATAATATTATATACCTTTTATATTATATATTTTAAATGTATTTAATAACTCTTTATAATTATTAACACCTAATATTTCTTTAATTATATCTAAGTATATCTTAATAAACTTAGGGCCATGATAATCAATGTGTTTTTTCTGATATGTTATCACATGTGCCATCTCATGGCAAATATACGATTCATTCATCGCAAATTCTGGCAATATAATTGTATGTGCCATACCTTTTGCTACAGGAAAAACCTCTCCTTCTTTATCAGTTGCGTTAAATTGACAATAGGGTTTTTCGATTTTCGCCCATTTAGATATCCTAGTTATTAGTTTATCCGCTTCTTTCACCGAAAGATGTTTGCCTTGCAACCAAAAACTACAGATTTCTTCGGCATCGTAGACTGCTTGTCTTTGATAATCCTCCATAAATGATAATTTTTAAGAATCGCTATTTTTGCGAGAGGGTAGTATTTCGGTTCCATATTCACCCCTCATTATTAAATCAGATAATACCTTACCAATGCTCGGCTTTTTCGTGGATTTCCACCAAAATATCTTCCTCAACATACTGTATAAACTCCTCTGGCTTAAAAACTTTCCCAAATTTTTTTAGATAGATTCTTGAATCTTGACTTCTATCATCAATTGCTATATCTTGTATTGTACTCATGTGAAGTAAGGAAGAAAATTTACTGCCTGTTTTATATATTGTAAGATTTTGCAGAAATGTATCCGCAATTAGGGTTGCCCAATGGGAACCCGTTCCTGACCAGACTATAAGCTGGTCTTGCGGATAACAACTCTGCCATCTTTCTAATGCATTAATCAGAGCATAATTTACCCGATAACTATCGGTATCCTTTAAATTCCATGTATGCTGATCCCTGTATAATATAAGGGTATCATCTACATCTATAAATAACTTCACTTGACAAGACACTCCTTTATACATTATACTGATTTATGTATAAAGATTCAAGGAAGGAAGATAATGGCTTATGTTAAAATTGGAAGACCCGATTTATTCGGGGAAGAATTAAAATATCTACGATTAGAGTACAATCACACAAGGAAACGTAGAAAGACGATAGAACGGCGTATTACCAGTTTGGTTAAGCGTCACATCCCTTTCTTCGTAAAAACCTCTATTTTGACCTCTGAGGACTATTGGTTTGTGGATAGTGGTGGTTGGGTCTTTCAGCATGAGTCTGAAACGATGCAAGATAGGGGAGAATTATTGGGGCATGTAAAAAATTGCTTCCCGTTTATGGGTGGCCCTAGACCAATATGGAAAGAAAGAAAGCCATTAAATCGGCGGAGGAGTATAAAACGAGGATTTTAACGAAAAGGAAACTACCAGTTATCGCTGCATTAGTAAGTGTCTTACATTTTTTTGAAGATGCTTTGTTAATCATACTCGGTAGATACACAGAATTAAATATTTTTATACTGTTTATTGCTACTATAATATTCGGTGTAGTAATAGCAGCTATAGCAAGAATTTCATTTGTACGCAAATGGTTAGGAAAATAAATGTATGAATACAAAGTAAAAGTTACAAGAGTTGTTGATGGAGACACCGTTGATGCGGATATTAATCTAGGATTTGATATTGTCTATAAAGAGCGAATCAGGTTAATGGGTATTGATACTCCAGAAAGTCGTACTCGTAACAAGAAAGAGAAAAAACTTGGATTAGAAGCTAAAGCAAGGTTAAAGGAACTATGTAAAATGTTCAAAAATAATCTTGTTATAAAGACATCCAAGGACGGTAAGGGAAAGTTTGGAAGGGTTTTGGGCGAACTTGTTACAGAGGATAATGTAAACCTAAATGGGCTTCTGATAGAAGAAGGACATGCACGACCATACATGGGTGGGTCTAAAGGGGAACCTTGGACTAAATCCGAAGGAGATGCTTGGTATCGGTGGACTCCCAACGGTTATAAACTAATGGAGGAGTAACTATGCCTGATTTAGAGGACAAAGTTCCTAATAAGGAATATAAATGCAAAAATAAATTTTGTTATGTCTACAATGTGCTACAGTCATTACCACCCGATAGGGAACCAGACTGCCACAACTGCAATCTACCCATGAAAGAAGCTATTTAATAGATATTCTTCATGCGCCTGTTTCGTAAATCTTCTTCGACTCGTAAGTCTTTGGAACTTAAAAACAGATTAGGGATTATAGCTAAGAAAATAAACAAACCTACAAAAAACATAATATCTATAATGGTCAAGTATGAACCTCCAATTGATCTAGTATATCATATTATACGATAGATATTCATGAAAATTATTTCATATATTAATAGTATAGCATAGAAAGGAGTTTAGCATGATAGATGCAATAATAGTCGTTTCAGGTACATTATGGCTTCTGCTAGTAGCTGGTGTATGTGGATATTACTACGGTAGGTGGAAACACCGTCAAACATATGGTAAATATAATATTCTAGTACGTCAGTCACGAAACCCCCAAAAATTTACTCTGTCTAGAATCTTAGGGAAGTTTATTGGCTAGGAGTCCCATGTTGTTTTACTACAACGGGGGGTATACTACTGCTACCCCCACACCTGTATATACCCAGCTAAGAAAAGTTTTTTATTTTAGGCAACAAAAAACCCCCAGTACCTAAGTACTGAGGGCTAAGTTAAATAAGGGCTAGTTTATTTACTCTGTAGGGTAGGGTTCAAACTCTCGTTGTACCGCACCAGTTACAGAGGCTTCGGCGGTGGTTGCCACCTTGCGTTCAAAGGAACCGAAAGGTAATTGATAGCCTTTGGGAAAAGCATATAGCCAATAGGTATTAGCCGTATCTAATAATC
>Ga0310344_10000209_pt1 | contig 49119 bp, 54 predicted proteins | sample HC15DNA20200_MG_FD_203801 | JGI IMG/M metagenome (GOLD analysis project Ga0310344, IMG submission 203801) | Marine microbial communities from station ALOHA, North Pacific Subtropical Gyre - HC15-DNA-20-200_MG | ecosystem: Environmental > Aquatic > Marine > Oceanic | place: Pacific Ocean: North...
TTTCTGAGGAGTTCGAAGCTGGGATTGGCTCTGTGATTCAAGCGGCACGTGATAAGGGTTTTACTATTGAATCCCACAGATTTGACCTAATTGGCTTCTGTGCCGCCTGCGATTAAGGCTGTGTTACCAGTTGTTTTCTCTGTTCGAATCATCGGGTGCTAGATCCAAGCTTATGTGGAAGCGTTTATGTGGAAGCGTTTAGCTGCGCGCGTGGTGCTACTCGATCGGACGGGTCGGATCTTTCTCGTAAACGCTGAAGATCCTCTCGATCCCTTCAAGCCGTGTTGGTGGGAAATACCTGGTGGAGGAATTGGAAGGGGTGAGGATTCGGCTTCTGCAGCTGCTCGAGAGCTATATGAGGAGACAGGAATCGACAACGTCGAGATGGGACCTGTGATTTGGATTCAACATGTTCAGTTTTCTTTTGGCGGTTACCACTTTGATAGTCATGAGAAGATCCATGTGGCTTGGTGCGATGGCGGCACCTATCAGCCGAGACACCTTGAGGCTTTGGAAGCAGCAGCTTTTCTTGGTGCCGATTGGTGGACATTGGAAGAATTATTGGATAGTGAGGAGCCGGTTCTTCCTGAATTACTTAGGGAACATTTGGGGCCGATCGTGTCTGGCGATCTTCCTGAAATACCATTGGACATTTCCCCTATTGCGCTTGAGTGATGCCTTCTACTGACAGGTGCTCACTATGCTAAGCGTGCCAATCCGCTCCAAGCGAGCTTGGCCGTGAGAGAGGCCATTGAATCTGCTGTGTGTCGGTGCCCTTCGTGCATCCAATAACGCACCATACCTTCTGCTACACCGTTGATTCCTGCGGCGAGAGCTAAGGCATCTTCCCGGTTAGTCGAACGAATCATCCGAGCGATCAAGTTGACGAAGGTTTCTTGGATGCGCCGAGCTTCCTTTCGGAATTCCGATACTGACCCGAGATTGGAACTGTACAGCACGGCAAAGGCGTCAGGGAACTGGTCGAAGAAGCGAAAAAAAGCTCGAAAGCCGGCTTCCACGCGTTGGCGTGGTGTTATGGCCTTGGCGGTCTCTGCGGTAATAGAGGAATGCAGGCTGTCACCAGTTCGTTGAAGTAATTGGACGAAAAGATCGTGTTTTGATTCAAAATGTTGGTACAGAACCGGTTTAGTCACACCGGCTTCGGCGGCTAAGGCGTTCATAGAGGTTTCGTGATACCCACTTTGTGCAAAAACGCTTAAAGAGGTGTCCAGAATTTGTTGGCGGCGTTCAGCTGCAGGCATTCGAATGGTGCCCGTGGTGGAGTATTTCATAGGTGGAAGGTATCTATTCTGCGTGCAGAGTGTGAAAGCGGGATTTCGTAGCTGTTAGTAGCGAAGGATTCATTTCTAGTTTGGTGGCTTCTTAGTGGTGGCAGGGTCGTCCTTGATAGCGGCCTTAACGCCATGATGAAGGATGATGGTGGGAGCAAGCACCACAGAGCCTGCAACGAGCAAAAAGATCAGAATATTCGCAATGGTATTACTGAAGTCACCGAGAAGCCCAATAATAAAAATAATGATGGCCGAAATAAATATTAGGTAACCAGTCCATTGACCTATGCGAGCAAGAAGACCCATACGTGCACGGAAAATAGTCACATCGTCACTCATGGTAGCCAGCCTGATGAACGGATTAGGGTTTCTAGTCTTGCAGTCATGTGTTGCAGCGAGAGTTGAGTTGAAGCAATTTTTTGGTTGTGGTCAAGGAGTGCTAAATCGCGGTTGTTGAGCCAGAATTGAGTTTCACCTAAATCCTCAGGAGAAAACCATCTAAAGCCTAGAGAACGTAGTTCATTGGCTACAGGGTAGTTTCCGACCACTACGGGTCGTCGATGTATAGAGGCTTCAACGGGTGGGTTTCCGAAACCCTCCCAAGAAGAGGGAAAAACGACTAGATCGGCCGCCGCGTATAGGTCACTTCGGTTCCTTATCGACGTACGTAGAATTGGACACTTTGCCCGAGATAGTAGGTTCTCCAGATCCGGACCATAACTATTCTCTACTGGGCCGGATAGCCAGTAAGTGCCTTTCAGATTGCTAGCGATGGTTAGTGCTTTATCTACTCTCTTTCGTGGTATGGCGCGAACAGGGTGGAGAAGTAGGAGTGTGCTGTCGTCGACTTCGAGTCTTTCCCGAGTCTTTTTGCGGTCACCAGGAGCAGGGTTTGTGTCAAAGCCGTTGTAGATAGTGGTAGCACGTAATCCTCGGTGTGCCATTTGGCGACGAGTTAGATTGTTGATGGTTACATGTTGCCAGGCTGGATCGTCCGGTGGGAGTTCGGTAATATGTGAAAGTTCTTTTCGTTGCCATGGTGGGTCATGATGATGGAGTAAAGTCGGACGGCCTCGCAATACCTCAGAGACTGAACGTGCAGCAAAAATATTAAGTGGAATTGTGCAGAGATTCTCGACGACAACTAGGTCAGCGTCGACTAGTGCGTCTTTCAGTTCTTTGGTGTCAGGTCCACTCTCGCCGATACCTAAGCCCGGTATAACTGTGCTAGGTCTATGGTCTTCCCAACCAGGTTCGAATTGTCCAGCGACCCAGCTGACCTTAAATCCTATTGATTGAAGCGCATCTGCCCAATTGCGTGCCACGACAGATACACCATCGGTTGGGCCGAATCGGAAGGAAATGATGGAACAGTTAGGCATGGCATCCCAGGGTCATGATGAGTCTGCCATTCGCACGGCGGTCGAGCTTGTGCTCGAGAACCACTGGATGCCTGAAGGCTATGCGGCCCCACATGTAAAAGCCTACCCCTGGCAGTGGCTGTGGGATTCTTGCTTTCACGTACTGATCTGGCGGGCGCTTGGGCGAGATGATCGAGCCCAAAAAGAGTTGGCTACAATTTTCGTCACACAGGCGCCATCAGGATTTGTGCCCCATATCAATTATGCAAGGAAACCTGGCGTTCATGCAGAACTTTGGGGACGATGCGAAGCCTCTTCTATTACACAACCGCCTATGTATGGACATGCCATAGCTGATCTAGTCCGAGCTGGATCACCACCTCCTGATGGGGTGTTAGCCGACGCCACGGCTGGTCTCCAGTTCCTGCTGGAACAAAGAGCGCGGGATGACAGTGGCTTAATCTTGCTTTGTCATCCTTGGGAGTCGGGCGCAGATGACAGTCCACGATGGGATGACTGCTGTCCAAAAGGTTTTGAGGTCGATCGTTGGCGGAGAGAGAAAAATAGGTTGGTTTCCAGGATTGAGGTTTTGTCCGATGGCTCTCCATTTCGTAACCCAGAATTCCCGGTTGCGTCGGTCGGTTTCAATGCTTTGGTTGCCTATAACGCACTGGAGCTATCAACTGTCACCGGTAACGACATCCTCGCGGACAGTGCAAAAGAATTAACTAATGCATTGGAAGAACGATGGGAAGGTTGCTTGGGAACATGGGTTGATGCAGGACCCACATCTGGTGGTTCAGGTCGTTATCGAACTGTAGATGCTCTTTTGCCATTGTTGGTTACTGATAGCTCTGAGAAGGCGGATCGGGTTCTATCAGACTTGTGCCACTCTTCCGCTTATGGGGGACCGTATGGTCCTGCAGGTGTTCATCGCTCCGAAACTTCCTTTGATCCCGAGGCCTATTGGCGAGGAGCGGTGTGGCCCCAACTGGCCTATTTATTGGTAGTTGCCGCTGCCCGGTTTGATTCTGGTATTGCTAGGGAGTTGGCGGCGAAGACAGTGTCTGGGGCTTTAGCCTCTGGTTTAGCTGAATACTGGCACCCCGATACTGGTCAGGGTTTTGGTGCCATACCTCAGTCTTGGGCGGGTCTTGCCTTGCCGCTGGCACTCAGGTGATGATGTGTTCTATTGGGCAGATCCACGAGCGCTGGCTATGAGATCGTCGCCTTCCTGGTGCACCACATAGCAGTGAATCCCGCGGAATTGAGCTACATCGTGTTCAAAATCTGTGCGGTTGGGCATTAGCCAACCGATTTCAAGATCGGACAACTCATATATCAGACCAGAGAAGTTTGCGAAGTTTTCATAACATCGGGATCGTGCAAAGGTTTCCATCTCGCGGTCACCTGGCCAAGGTGCCCCTCTCCGGGCAGGGTGCTGCACGTGTAAATAGATTTCTGCTTGGTGCGGAAGCTCACAAGGTACGACCGTGTCAAACTCGATATGCCGATCTGATTGAAACCAGGAGTATCGATTGAAACATTGTCCAGCGGATAAATCATGGAGATTGACCATTTCTCCGTACCAGGTTGGCGCTTCTATGCTTGGATTGCCACTAGCGAGATCCACAACGGTGGAACTTGGATACTCCGTAGAGAGTTTGGTTGTTCCAGCCGTATCTGAATTAATTTCGGAAAGAGGGGTTCCGGAAGAGCAAGCGGTGGTAAGTAGAAGAAATATTAGACAAATAACGTTGTGTCGCACTGGGTCAGGGTAGGCCGGACTCGGGTACTGTGGGAGGGTGCCGGTCATCGAACTTCAGGATTCGGTTGTCCTACTCGGGCGTTTCCCGGCTTTGACGGGTGTGAATTTACGCATTGAGTCGGGTGAAACCGTGCTACTTCAGGGCCCAAATGGGGCCGGTAAGAGCACGTTACTTCATCTGTGTGCTGGTCTTGTGGCTCCAGTTTCTGGAAGTTCGAAGGTGTTTGGTTTTGATCTTTCGGCTACTAAAGAACGTCAAGAGGCACGGCGGAGAATTGCGATGCTGGGCCATGACACGGGCCTCTACATAGATCTAACCGTGATCGAGAATCTGCATTTTTGGGCTCGAGCAGCTGGCTTAGATTCTGAGCTATCGAAAGAGAGAGTGGATGGAGCGACTAAGAGGCTCGGTATTGACGAAGGTCTGTTTGATTTAGCTGTTCGTCTACTCTCTGCTGGGCAACGACGGCGCGTTTCTTTGGCAGCTTTGATTGTGCGTCGTCCAGAACTTTGGTTGTTAGATGAACCACATGCTGGTTTAGACCAGGCCGGTCGTGATTTGGTTGACGATCTCATAACCGATGCGGTTATTGCCGGAGGAACAGTAGTCGTGGCTTCTCACGATCTTGACAGAGTTGGGTTGCTTTCGGGAAGAATCGTTACTTTGGCAGGTGGTTTAGTCCGCCGGGATGAGGTCATATGATTCGGTTGTTTCTAGATGCTCGGCTGATCGCTGTGAAGGATCTTCGTATCGAATTCCGATCCCGAATTTTGCTAAACCAGGTTATACCTTTTGCTTTTCTGGTACTTGTGTTGTTTGGTTTTGCTCTTGATGCAGATCAACCAACGCTTCGAATTTTTGCGCCAGGTTTATTTTGGATTGCAGTTCTATTCTGTGCTTTGCTAGCGGTTCAGCGTTCGGTTTCTATAGAAAAGGCCGATGGCGCCGATACTCGCTTGCGGCTTTCGGGTGTTTCGCCTGTTGCTGTATTTCTTGGGAAGTCAGCGTCAGTGTTTGCTCAGCTAGTCGTCCTTGAGGTTATTCTCAGCATCGGTATTTTCGTGTTCTACGGCAGTTCGGTAAAACAGCCATTACTCATGATCGTGACGGGACTGTTGGCAGCAACAGCCGTGGCGAGTACAGGCACTCTGTATGGGTCACTGGCCTCCGGTCTTGGAGCACGTGAATCGCTTCTCCCGATAATGTTGCTTCCGGTATTGGCGCCGGTTTTAATCGCAGCCACACGGGCTTTCGAAGAAGCTTTGGGAAACGCGTCTGTGGATGGTTGGGCCTGGTTGGGTTTACTCGCAATGTTTGCTGCAGTCGCTACAGGTTTCGGTGGTCTAGCCCACGGCGTGCTAGTAGATGAATAGTACTGGAAGATGACTAAGAGGAAATATGATTCAGAGCTCAGCTAGTCCAGATTTACTCACAACAGGATCCCGCGGATCTCGTGCTCTTGGCCTCTTTTCGTTGCTCGGTATTGCAGCCCTCCTTTTATTTGCTTTTGGTTTGACTGAACCCGATATACGACTCCATCCAACTACCGGCGACGAGATTGGACAGTTCGACGCCGTGCGATTGCTTTATTTGCATGTTCCACTAGCGGTGTGCACCTATGTGGCATTTTTTTTCTGCGCCCTATCGTCGGCCTGTTATCTGATACGTCGAACCCCCTGGTTCGACACCATGGCTTATGCCATGGCCGAAGTAGGAACAGTATTCTGTGGTTTGGTGCTTATGACTGGTTCTATCTGGGGTAGGCCCGTTTGGAATACTTGGTGGGAATGGGGGGATGTACGTCTCATGACCACTCTGGTTCTATTCCTCACCTTTCTGGGTTATTTAGGATTACGTCGTGCAACGCATGATATGACCGCATCCGCTCGTAGAGGGGCTGTTGTGGCACTCGTCGCTGTGATTAATCTTCCGATTGTGAACCGCTCAGTCGAGTGGTGGGAGAACCGCACACTGCATCAAAAATCTACGCTTGGTGATCTCAAGATTCAGGATCTCACTCTTTTCACTCTAATTCTCGGATTCTTCGTTTTTGGCCTCTTAATGACTTGGCTTCTGTTGCACCGCTTTCGGGTGGGATGGCTTGAACGTCAGGGAGCAGAGCATCGCTTGGCTATTGCGATTATTGAACGGCGGGCTGATGCCGATGGGGGTAATTTGGGTATGGTCGTTGGAGATATACCGTGACTCATTTGGGATATCTTCTTTGCGGCTGGGGTAGCGCCTTAGTTGTTTTGGGCGCTTACGCTGTGTCAACGATTCGGCGTGGTCGAAAGCTATCTGAAGGAGTACCACGCGAGCGTGTACGTTGGTTGACGACATCGGGCGATGACGCCTAAGTATTATGGCTAAGGATTTCGACCTCACCCCTTCTCCAAGCCGGTTGGAGTCAAAAGGTCGCCGCATACCGGCAGTCATCCTGACGGTAATTGTGGTGATAGCAATCCTTGGCGTGCTTTGGAAGACTCTCGATGGTGCAGCTCTAGTGTTCTATGACGTTCAAACTGCTGTCGAACAACGTTCTGAGCTTGATGGAAGACGGTTTAGAGTAGTGGGTACCCCTCTACCTGGATCCGTGCAGGTCGTAGCAGATGAAGAGTCAGCTGTGGTTTTTACGCTCTGTTCCGCCGGTGTGTACGCAGATGTCTTACATGTTGGTGATCCTGCTGAGCTGTTTCAGCCGGGCGTGCCGGTTGTTCTACAAGGGATATGGGCAATAGGTTCAGTTCCTGGAATAGCTGGACTTGAATCGCCGGCTGCAGATAGTTGGCATATGCGCACAAACCACATGGTGGTGAAACATGACAACGACTACCGAGTAGAGGAAGGCCGTGAAGCTAAAATTGAAGCATGCGGTGTGACGGGCTGAGGTCATACCAATTCCTGCTGCGAGACTGGGGGCTATGGGCGTTACATCGGAACTGTTTAATTTGGTGTTTATTTTATGAACGCTGAGCTAGGTTCCGGTTTCGTCGCTCTTGGCCTATCAGGCTCCCTTCTAGGTGTTCTTAACGCTGTTCGCGGCATTGCTACAACTAATTCCAAGTATTTGGTACGAAGCTGTTGGTGCGTTCTAGTTGTAGGTGTAGCTGCCGTAGGTCAGTTTGCTGTGATGGAACGAGCTTTAATCACGCGGGATTTTACTGTAGCTTTTGTTGCCGAAAATGGCAGTCACCGTACACCGCCACTATTTAATGTGGCGACACTGTGGTCAGCGTTAGAAGGATCGATACTCCTTTGGGTCTTAGTTCTTGCCGGCTATACGGTGTTGGTTGCTTGGTGGTTGAGAAAGCGCCTTCAAGATCCGATGGTGGGGTGGGTATTGCTTGTGTTACTGGTTGTCTGTGCCTTTTTCTTTGCGCTCTTAGCTGGTCCCGCTCACCCATTTGACCGTTTTGAGCCCTGGGTGGGTTTTGATGGTCCTGGGCCTAACCCGCTTCTTCAGAACCATGCGTTAATGGCTTTTCATCCACCACTTCTTTACCTTGGCTACGTCGGTTTTACGGTGCCGTTCGCGTTTGCGGTTGCCGCGTTGGCTACTGGCCGAATTCGAGAAGGTTGGCTTATTGAGACTCGTAGGTGGACCCTTATAGCTTGGGGTTCTCTTACTCTCGGAATTCTCTTGGGGGCTTGGTGGTCTTATGACGTGCTTGGGTGGGGTGGTTATTGGGCTTGGGATCCGGTCGAGAATGCTTCGTTTTTGCCGTGGCTCACAGGTACAGCTTTCCTGCATTCTGTGATGATCCAGGAACGGCGTGGCATACTTAGAGTCTGGAATATCTCACTTTTGTGTGCGACCTTTGCGCTTACAATTCTTGGCACTTTTATCACACGGTCTGGGGTGTTGGAATCGGTTCATTCGTTTACTGAATCTGGGATCGGGCCGATGTTGCTCGGTTTTTTGGGTCTTATCGTCGTGGTTGCAGTGGGCTTGGTTGTTTGGCGTGGGGATTTATTGCGATCCGAAGGGTCCATCGAGTCCCCGATTTCTCGAACGGGAGCGTTTTTAGCAAACAATTTGTTGTTTGGACTCTTCGCTTTTGTCGTTCTATTGGGAACGATTTTTCCATTACTGATTGAAGCTGCTAACGGAGATCGTATTTCAGTCGGTAACCCCTATTTCGAGCGCATGACTATGCCAATTGGTTTCCTCTTGCTGTTCTTGATGGCCGTTGCTCCAGCATTGCCATGGGGTAGTTCCGGGGTGGAAGTTCTTTCTCAGCGTCTTCGTTGGCCAGCGGTGTTCGGTGTGGCTTCAATGGTCGTGGCGGTGCTTTTGGGTGCCAGGGGATGGGCCGCAGTACTAGCTGTTGGCCTTGGCGCTTTTGCCTGCGGCGGGGCGAAAAGACAATTACTGATCACACTCCGTTCAAAAGGGATTCGGGGTCTTACTGGTCGGAGTAGTGGTGGGATGATTGTGCATGTTGGAGTAGCAATTTTAGCCGTGGCTTTTGCGTGCTCTTCCTCCGCTGTTCACCAATCTGAAGTGCGGTTTTCAGAGCAGGGGGATCAAGTTGTGGTTGCGGGTCATGAGCTTGTTTTCGATGGGATACAAGAGGTTGTTTCGGCCGAGAAATCGGAGCTTCAAGTTCGGGTATATGTCGATGGGAGTATCTTCACCCCTGCCGTAACGGTATTTCCCTTCGCCGGTCAGACCATAGGCACTCCCACTACCCGCTCAACTTGGTGGGATGATGTCCAGCTTTCTGTACTCGATCTACCTGAAGGAGATCATTCGGATTTCGGGGAAGACGTTGTACTGCGAGTAACCGTCCAGCCGTTGGTGTGGTGGATCTGGGTTGGTGGGCTGGTCATGGTGGCTGGCACAGTTCTATCTGTTATACCCGGTCGTCGTCGTAGTGCGGAATTGTCTGAAATTCTGCACGAAATTACTGAGGAATCCAGAGTTTGATTTCGGCACGCAGTACTGCGCTAATAGTGGGTCTTTTAGCGGTTGCGCTATTTGGGGTATTGGCGACTCGGGACTCCGGGCCCGACAGGATTTCAGCACATCTGGTTAGTCAGCCCGCCCCACCACTTGCTGGTGTTTCTATTGCCGGTGATGAATGGGATCTTGACGCCCAGAGAGGTCGATGGGTCGTGGTCAATTTCTTTTCTACAACTTGCGTGCCGTGCATTGTCGAGCATAAGGAGTTGGTGGCGTTTTCTGAGGATCATCCGAATGATGTACGAGTAGTCAGTGTCGCGTTTGATGATGCCGCTCGATCTGTCGAAGAATTTTTTAGGACTCAAGGTGGTGATTGGCCTGTGCTTGCAGCTAAGACAGGCCATATTGTGGTCGACTGGGGTGTTGTAGCGGTGCCTGAGTCGTATCTGGTTTCACCCTCAGGGTATGTCGCCGCCAAGGTGGTTGGCGGCATTGAGCGAGATGCTCTGGAAGCTTTACTTACGGAATTGTCCGGAACGATTCGTTCATGAGATTGACGACCAGATCTAATGTTCTATGGTTCGCACTAATAATTGGCGCAATCACCACTTTAGCTATTGCTGAAATAGCTGAGCGGCCAGTATTGACGCATGCGGATCGTGTGCATCGGTTAGCTGAAGAGTTTGCCTGTCCCGTATGTGATGGCCAGTCGGTGGCGGAGTCTGATGTCCCAATTGCCCGCACCATCCGTCTTTCGATTGCTTCCATGGTGGATGGGGGAGCCACAGACGACGATATTCGGACCATGCTTGTTGCACGTTTTGGCGCGGACATCGACTACACGCCAGATGGTCGTGGTTGGACCAGCTTGGTTTGGGTATTGCCAGTTGTTGTCGCTTCTCTCGCAGTAGTGCTGGTAGCGATTTCAGTTCGCCGGTGGCAAGGTAAGTTGACTTATTCGCGTAAGTTGGCGAAGCCACTGATCCTTGGGATGGTGAGTGTCCTAGCAGTCTTGGCTGGATTGTTTGTGGCGCAGCTTTCAGGCAGTCGAGGTCTTGGTGATTCTTTGTCGGGAGAAATCCGTTCTTCGACACGTTCGCTATTGATCGAAGCAGGTGTTTCTCCCATAGGTGAGGCTATTTCGATTTATACACAGGTATTGGATCTCCAGCCCTCAAACACTGAAGCTCTGGCGTATAGGGGATGGGCATACCGGCGCGATGGGAATCTCGAGGCGGCAATGGCTGATCTAGAGGCCGCGGTGCAAATCGATCCTTCTTTCCCTGATGCACGGGTATTTCGGGCTTCGCTCCTATTGCTCAATGATGAACCAGCTAGGGCTGCCGAAGATTTGGTGGCACTTGATGCTCTTAGGGCTCCACCAATTATCGATGATCTCCTAAGTGCCACACGACTTCGTGAAAGGATTTCTTCTGCTTTAGCTGATGAAGGTTCTTTGGTTCTGGCGCTTGATCTACTCCGTTCTGGTCTGACGGCTGCCCCAAGATCTGCAGGATTGTTAGCGGAGCGAGGCTGGTTACTAGTGCGATCCGGTGAGGTAGATTTAATAGACATTGGAGTGACTTTACTTAATGAGGCAGTGGCTACTGATCCGTTGAATCCATACGCTCTTACCTACAGAGCGGTAGTGCGTTTGGTGATAGTTGGTGACCGTGCTGGTGCCGAATCTGATGTGCTCGAGTTTGAATCGCTCCTTTTCCAACCGACGGAACTGGTTGCTCTTCTCAAGTCAGAGGGGCTGATTAGCTAGGATTCTTAGTTGCCATTGGGTGGTAGATTCCGCTAACAACTTGTTCCGACTCCACATGAAGCTCCCACACTGACCCTTTACCGCAGCGTAGTTTAGTATCCGCTTTCATACCGTCTGTCACGAGTTCGCGAAGTGCCTCGGGTATAACGTCGCCATGGCTGCACAGCACTAGTGTCTTGTCTCCGGTGGTTTCTTTAGCCAGGTAGCGGATTAGATCTATGAGTTTTCTATGGTTTCCTTCGAATAGGGCGCCGTGTAACAGGGTTTTGGTATTCGATTTCCTTGCGAGTGGGGCGACTGTTTGTTGACAACGAAGTGCTTGGCTCGAGTAGATCAGGGCGATTGGATTGTTGCCAAATATTTCTGCAAGCCTTTCAGCCTGTAGCTGACCAGGAGGGTCAAGCGGCCGGTCAGAATCTACACCTGACCACTGATTTCGTTTGCCTGCTGAAGCGTGGCGGATGAGTAGAAGAGTCACTTTCTCGTCATGGCCGCTCATTGTAATTTTCGTAAATCCTGAAGTAATGGTGGGAAAATATTAACAACTTCGACCGATTACGTCACCGCCTACTTTTTGAATGAAGTAGGTCCCATTTTGGGTGAAAGTACGGAAGGCAATATTCATAACACCCGTTTTAGCACTGAATTCGTTTGACGTGAGGGGTGATGCATACACGCGGTTAGTCTATCGATCCTGGAAGTGTGTCTCCCGAGTTGGGTTCTGAACTTGGGTAACCATCCAAAATCTATTGCTCGAACCCTCAGGAATTTTGTGACCTTGACCAATCCACACTTGAGCGAAACCGACGTTATCGAGGCTCTTCGGCCCGTCCAAGATCCGGAGCTGCGACGCAGCATCGTTGATCTTGGAATGGTTGAACAGATCCGTATCGATGGTGGGGACGTGACGGTAACAATTGCCTTGACCATACCTGGATGCCCGTTAAAGGCGGAGATCGAGAACTCAGTTGGTGCAGCTGTAGCCTCTCAAAAAGGTGTCGATTCGGTCGCTGTTGATTTTATTTCCATGAGTGATGAGCAGCGTGAGGCCGTTCGACAGATGGTCCATGGTGACCCCTCCGCTTCCGCAGGAACCAACCCTGCCCATGGTCATTCTGAAGGTCGTGAAGTGCCATTCAGTAAGCCCGGGAGTTCGACTCGAGTCCTATTAGTAGCATCTGGAAAAGGCGGTGTAGGCAAGTCGTCGGTTACTGCGAACCTGGCAGTGGCATTGGCCAACGTCGGACGTGATGTCGCTGTAGTTGACGCGGATGTTTGGGGATTTTCTATTCCGCGAATGTTGGGCATTGATCAACCTCCAACGGTTATTGATGACATGCTCGTGCCGCCAAGTGCATACGGTGTGCGTTGTATCTCTATGGGGTTTTTTGCTGAAGAAGACCAACCAGTCATTTGGCGGGGTCCTATGCTTCATAAGGCGCTTGAGCAGTTTCTAACTGATGTCTATTGGGATGAGCCTGACTATCTGATTGTCGATTTGCCGCCCGGCACCGGCGATATCTCGATTTCTTTGGCGGGATTTCTACCGGGGGCAGAAATGTTCGTGGTTACCACTCCTCAGCCAGTAGCTCAGAAGGTGGCACAGCGAGCGGCTTATATGGCGGAAAAAGTCCGCATAACTGTCAGAGGAGTGATAGAGAACATGTCCTGGTTTATCGGAGATGACGGTAGACGCTATGAGCTATTTGGATCTGACGGTGGGGCTGAGTTGGCAGAAAATCTTGGTGTACCTTTAGTCGCCCAGGTGCCATTTGTCCCGGAGCTAAGGGAAGGGGCTGATTTGGGTTTCCCTGTCGCTGCTCAGATTGGCACGGAGGCTGCCGAGGTGTTTGAGAATATGGCGAGAATTATTGATGAAGATATGAAACCTTCAAAACGTTCTCACCCAGAGCTCAAGCTATTGTCTTAGTTAGAGAAACTAAGTCTGTTATTGATGGAAGGGGGTCTACAACAAATGAACGTTCGTATCGGCGTAGTTAATACGACCAAAGAGTTGGTTTTGGAACTTTCTCCGGACACTAATGTCGAGAGTCTCAGAAGTGATATTGAGGCAGCGATAGTCGAAGAGTCAGTTTTTTGGCTCACAGATGTCAGAGGTCGTATTGTGGGGATCCCTACTGCCAGACTTGCCTATATAGATTTTGATCCCGGTGATGGGGCTAAAACTTTTGGCTTTAGCTAAGGTGCGCTTAGCTCGCCCTTCGCTGTAATGCCCGGCTGTCGATCTTAGGTTGTCGTCTTATGCCAACGGTAGCTGACCTCTGCCGGTTGTATACAAGGCTTAGAGAAACGGACGTCGCGCATCTCCAGGACTTGACTGGTGTTTGGGGTTTACTTAGTGATCTCTCATTTGCGGATCTTCTCTTGTACGTTCCAGAAGCCGTTGAACAGAGTTCTTCTCTAGTGGTGATTGGCCACGTTCGTCCGACTACAGGTCCGACCCTTTATAGAGCAGACCTGGTCGGCCAGATTGTTGAGCCTAGTCGCCAGCCGCGAATAGCTGGATGTCTCGAATCAGGTCGAATGATCGAGGAAAATATTCGGGTCGGTTCTGGCCGAGAAATTTCACTTAAAGCCGTACCTGTCAGACATGGCGAGGATGTGATAGCAGTTCTTGCTAGGGAGCGCCACAGGCCTGATGAACGCCCGATGAGCGAACAGGAGCGCACTTATCTAAAAGTTTTCGATCGATTCGCGAAGATGCTTGAGTGCGGAGAATTCCCCTATCGGGAGGAAGAGCGCTTTCCTCATCGAACCCCACGTGTGGGTGATGGCCTATTACTAGTGGATCGAGATGGTCGGATCGAATTCGCTTCCCCGAATGCCGTTTCTGTTATGCATAGGCTTGGCATGCATCGTGCTGTCGTTGGCGCAAGAATCGATGACTCTGGACTTGCGCCTGAGGTTCTTAGGAGCGCGTTTGCGAAACGTTCGTCGGTAATCGAGGAAGTCGTCACTAAGGCAGAGGTAACTATTGTAAGTCACTGCTTACCGTTACTCGAAAATGGTAGAGCGACTGGCGCCATCATATTGGTTCGGGATGTGACAGATCTCAGGCGTCGCGATCGGCTCCTAGTTTCGAAGGATGCAACGATTCGCGAGGTCCACCACCGAGTCAAAAACAATTTGCAGACTATTTCGTCTTTGTTGAGACTCCAGGCTCGTCGTTTGACTTCGGATGAGGCTCGTGCAGCAGTCGGTGAGTCAGTTCGCCGGATTGCTGCCATTTCAGTTGTGCACGAAGCTTTAGCACAAAGTGCCGATCATGATGTTTCATTTACAGAAATAGTTGGGCCTCTCGTCCACGTCGTAGAGGAAACCGTCTCCATGCCCGAGCGGCCATTGCGTTTCCAAGTTAGTGGGGACGCTGGTGTTCTTCCAGCCCAGGTGGCTACAACGCTTGCTGTTGTAGTCACCGAGTTAATTCAGAATGCGGTTGATCACGCTTTTGTCGGTTCCTCTACTCCCGAGAATGGGTCACCTGGGAGGGTGGAAATCTTACTTGAACGCCAACCAGAAGTGCTCCGCATTGATGTGATTGATGATGGTGGAGGGCTTCCCGCCGACTTTGTTCTGTCAGAAGCATCGGGTCTCGGTCTTACTATTGTGCGCACCTTTGTAGAGGTTGAGCTGGGAGGGACGATTATCCTTCGCCCCGGTCAGGGTGCAGGTACGGTTGCGGAGATTCGTATTCCAGCCGGCAGACTCGTTAGTCCTTTAGGTGATGCACGTGATCCTTGAATCTGGACCAGAGACACAAATTTGCTATTAGGTTGCACAGCTGATGTCCGTAAGTTTCATAACGCACCGTCCTTTGGTCATTGCTCATCGTGGTGATTCCGCCTATTACCCGGACAATACTGCTCAGGCTTTTCGCTCAGCGTTTGACAAGGGTGCAGATTGGGTTGAGCTGGACGTTCGGCGTACTGCAGATGGCGTTCTTGTCGTCAACCATGACGCCCATCTTGCTGATCGACGACTAGTTCGCGAGGTCTCTTCGACTGACCTTCCTCAGAACGTACCTACGCTGGCTGAAGCGCTCGAAGCATGTGAAGGTATGGGTGTGAACATCGAGATCAAGCATCTGCCCGGAGATCCAGACCATGGAGACCTTGAACTTGTCTGTGCCGCTGTAGCAGGTTTAGCGATGGCTTACAGAGAGCCTGAGCATATTCTGCTCTCTTCGTTTGATATTAATGCAGTTGACATGATTCACGCTGCTGAAGGACGATTACCTACAGGTTGGATTGTTGCCGAACGTCAGGCTATGGAGTTGACACTGGACCGAGCTGTAGCTCATGACCATGACACGATCTGTCTATGGGATGGTTTAGTTGACGAGACATTTGTTTTAGGAGCACAAAGCCGTGATCTCCGGGTCATGGTCTGGACAGTGGATAGTCCAGATCGTGTGACAGAATTGGCTAGTTGGGGGGTAGACGGGATTATCAGCAACGATCCTGGTTTGGTACGCGATGTTTTAGATCGATAAATCACTGAAATGCGGGCGATTCTAGAGGAACGACGAGATCTAAAGCGTCGGGAACATGACGGAACTGGAGTTCTTCTGTGTAGCCGAGATGGTCTCCATCGACTTGCCAGGGCACTGGACGTCGAGCAAACAAGCTTGCTTCTTCTACATTGGTACGAACATCGACGTGCGATCGTTTACTGACCGGTGGTCCTATACCGATGGCGGAGGTGAGAATAGGAAGTAGTCGAGTCGGCGCCAATGAGGAAATTGTTATGACTGCTAGAGGCGTTTCGAATCCTGTCTCCTTTTCTAGAGAAAGAGCCCGAGTTCCGAGATATGTATAAGGGTCAGTATTTAGACATATACAAAGCAGACCAGGAGTAGTGTTTCGGTTGCTGAGTTGGTTATAGGTAGGAGCCTCGTTGGTGCTGCGAGACGCTACATCGAAAGCTGGCGTTTTACGATCGAAGTGGCGTGCCCAGGTATATATGGAAGCCGCTACAAACAATGGATGACCCGCAAAGCGCTTCAGTAGACCGCCTCTTCGTTCTACTTGTTCGACGACAGCTGCGTCAAAGCCCACACCAGCGTTGAAAAGGAAGTAACGATCATTGACGCAACCCAATCCTACTCGGCGTACGGCACCGGCCTCTATCGAATCCAGTAACGCTCCAGTTGCTTCGATAGGATCGTCAGGAAGGCCCAGAGTACGTGCAAAGACATTTGTGGAACCTCCAGGAACAGCTGCTAGCGCAGTATGAGTTCCGGCAAGACCATTAGCGGCCTCGTTGAGGGTGCCATCACCTCCAAGTACTACGACTACGTCTATCCCATCGTTGGCTGCGCTTTGGGCTAAACGAGTGGCGTGACCTCGTCGACTTGTAGCGGCGACTTCTACCCTATGATCGGCGGAGAGTGCCTTTTGAATCACAATTCGGGTTCGGGCCGTGACTGATGAAGCAGATGGGTTAACTATGAGTAGAAGCTTCATGTCCTGAGGGTATCCGCGACTGATCACACCATGGTTTCCAGTTGAGGCGTATGGTTCGGGTGTGGGATGTGATGAAAAAAAAGATGACCAGAGCTCTTTGTCGGAGTTCCTACCTGGTCTTCGGATTGAGTTGCGAAGTATCGGTGATTTAGTGCCTCATGAGCAGGTGATTGAGACCCGAATCGAATCCAGGATAGAGAAATTGCGTGGCACTGGGTTCTATAAGCCAGTTGTTGTTGATGACCACACCTCTACTATTCTTGATGGCCATCACAAGACAGAAGCGTCTCGTCGCCTCGGCCTGGAGCGAGTTGTCGTTATGACTGTCGACTATTTGATGGACCAAAGGGTAGCGGTTGACGTTTGGCCTGGCTGTGGACGAGGTCAAATCACCAAAGAGGAGGTTCTTTCGATGGCCGGTTCTCGAGAGCTATTCCCATCGAAGACTTCTCGACATGTTTTCACCTTCAAACTCCCGGATCTGTCTATTCCGCTTGAAGATCTGAGATAAATATTTGAGGTTTGTACCTTATATTTATGAAAGGTGACGGATTTCGCTGTCGCCTGATCGCGCGAAAACGGTAAACAACCGCCAGACTTCGGTTCTATGAATATTGTCGTATGTGTAAAGCAAATCCCTGACCCAGCTGACCCCGGCCAATTGGACTCTGCTACGCAAACATTGAAACGAGATGTCAAACTTATTCTCGACGAATCGGATTCCTATGGAGTCGAGATGGGTTTGCAGCTTGTAGATGCCGCAGGCGAGGGTGAGGTGATTCTTGTCTCCATGGCACCGAATAATGAAGTCAGTGGGTTAAGGACAGCGCTGGCTATGGGAGCCGAGCGAGCGGTTCTTATAAGTGACGAAGGTCTTGCTGGTTCGGACGCGTTATCGACTGCGAAGGTTCTTGCCGCAGCGATCCGACGTTGTGACCCCGATCTGGTGATTACCGCCACCGAGTCGAGTGACGGTTATACAGGAACTGTGCCTGTTCAGGTCGCCGAACTACTCGATCTTCCTTCCATCACATTTGCTAAATCGATTGAAATTGAGGGAGGTTCGGCCAAGGTTCGCCGCCAGACTGAGGCGGGATATGACGAAGTGGAGTGCAACTTGCCGTGTGTCGTTTCGGTCACGGCTGGAGTAGTTGAGCCGCGGTATCCCTCTTTCAAGGGAATTATGTCGGCTAAGAATAAAACAGTCGAAGAATTAGATTTGGCTTCGCTCGGTATCGACCCTTCTTCAGTCGGCTGGTCAGGTGCCCGACAACAGATTGTCGATGTCACCCCGACTCCGGCCCGTGAAGCTGGAGAAATCGTTCATGATGAGGGTCAGGCGCACGAGCGGATCTTGGCCTTCATCGATGATTTGAAAGTCCTTTAGGAGGCCGCTATGGGAATTTCAAAGATCTGGATTTATGGCGAATCAATGGATGGTGTTCTTGCGACGTCGACACTCGAACTTTTGTCTAAAGCTCGGACCATAGCGGACTTGGTTGAAGTCGTTGTATGTGGGGAACCGACAATATTTAGCGAAGAGCTAGGCGAGTATGGAGCCACTACTGTTCTGTCCATCGGAGATATCGGTGATGGTCTTCCAGGGCCCCGAATTTCCTCCGCCGTTGCCACTGCTATTGCTACTGGGAGTGGACCAGATGTGTTTCTGTGTGCAACGAGTTATGACGGCCGTGACGTTGCCGGCAGGTTGTCGGCCAAAATCGATGTGCCGGTAATAACGAACATTGTAGATCTTGTCGAAGATGGTGATCGGCTCCTCGGTGTTGAACCGATCTTTGGTGGTACGTTGAATGTTTCTACAGGTTTTACCGAGGCCGGTACCGCAATTTTCTTAGTTCGGCCGAAGTCCTTTACTGCTGAGCCGTTAGGTGGACCAGATGCTGCAATCGGTTACCTCGAAGTGGGTGAATTGGGCGAGACCGGTAACTCATTTGTGAAAGACCGTTTTGCGGAACAAACCACAGGACCGAAACTTGATGAAGCGGGAATTGTGGTATCTGGCGGTCGTGGTTTAGGCGGTTCTGAACACTATGAGTTGATCGAAACGCTGGCTCGGTTACTGAAAGGTGCTCCGGGTGCTTCGCGGGCTGTTGTCGACGCTGGCTGGGTTCCCTACTCCTACCAAGTTGGCCAAACCGGAAAGGTTGTGAAGCCAACGGTTTATCTAGCGTGTGGGATTTCGGGTGCTACGCAGCATTTGGTTGGGATGAAAGGTTCTGCCAACATTGTCGCTATCAACAAAGATGAAGAAGCTCCCATCTTTGGCATCGCAGATCTTGGAATCGTGGGTGATTTGCACAAAGTTGTGCCGAAATTAATTGAGGCACTGGAGGCCCGGCTTTGAGGTCTTTCTCAAAGGTTGCGAAATCGAAGTGACTTCGCTTTCGCAACTAAATTAAGTCATCCTCGATCGGTGGCTTCTAAGGCCCAGGCGAAACCGGTGTCAGGGTTTTCGATTGCGATTTGTAAATGCCAACCAAGGGAGGCGTTTCCATCATCCCAGAGCCACCAAACCAACTTTGAGACTGCTTCTTTGAAACGTTCAGGTTCCGGTGGCCACTGTATGTCTATTCCTTTGGGATCGTTTAGGATTTCGGCTAAGCAGGCGGCACACCACCATGCCTCGAATCGTCCGCGTGCTGCACCACGTCGGCGTCCGTGGACGCCACCTGATGCTGCGGCCCAAGCCATTTGGCCGAGTGCCTCGGTTAGTTGCAGTTCACGCATACGTAAATCAGTCTGACCGAGTGTGGCGATGGCTGATGCTGCCGACCCTCGGACGTACACTGCAGCGGAGAAGCCTTCGGATTCAACTGTCCATGTTCTTGTGAGGTCGCGCAGGGCTTCAATCCCAGGGTGGGGTAACGCCACTCCGGCAGGTGGGAGACTGCACTTAAGCAGCGGACCAATAGTTGGTATCGGGTCTTCAACCGCGAAGGCACCAATAGCGGCTCCATCGTAAGTCGGCTCCCATCCGGAGAGGCGTAGTGGCATATCGAGGGGATCGTCTTCGAGTGCGACTTCCGATAGGTCTTCGCCGCGTGCGACTCGTTCTTGAGCAACTGTGGCCCGGATAAGACCTTCCGGCAAAAAAGGCTCTAACTCAACCCACGTGTGATTCGATGCAGCTACCTCCGCTAATGGTGCGATACCAAACCGGGTGGAATCTCGCGCCACAGCGCGGGCAGCGTATTCTGCGGGAGCTCCAAGAGCTAGACGGTGCTCCGCGTGATCCGCAGCAGGCCACAATTGAAAGCCACGATCATTCGTGTTTCGAGCCAGTTTTGCAATTCTTTCGACAACAACCCAGTCGCAGTTGTCACAAGCGTCGTCTAATAGTCGAAGAAGAGCGTCTAGGTCTCCCGCATGTAGAAGACCTTCGAGGGTCTGATTCTCAGTTGTAGATTCCGGCATTGAATCATCACTCATAAAGTTGGTCACAATAGGGGCCAAGGGATTCGTCGGCCGGAAGTGTCGACAGGAAGAGCTCCTTCTTTACAAAGAGCCTTGGCTCGTAGTATGACCGCGTCCTGTTCAAATGGGTCGAGCAGTATGGCAAGCTGATCTGAAAGTCCGGCGTTGATGAGCTTTTCAAGATCTTGAATAAGAACATCAAGCAGAGGTTCACCACCCCAGTCCCAGATCACAGTGCGGACCTTGAACTGATGGTGGAAACAAAGTGCATTATCGACCCCCCAAAGGTGACCGTCATCTCCTAGTAGAACATGTCCGCCCTTCCGATCGGCATTGTTGGCAACTAGATCGAAAGTGGCTAGTCGTTGAAGTGTCGACGTATGGGTGGGATCTTCTCGTACGGTGAAAAAATGCTCGTCGTAGTCACAGGGCACATACAATTGAAAGGAACCCTCGCCGAAAGGTCCGTTGCGTACCACAGTTGGTGGTATCAGACCCCAGCCAAGTTGGCGGGCAAGTTCCCATGCGGCTGCTTCCCTCTTGTATAGGCCAGATGGAAAATCGTGCAGTGGGCGTTCGCCCTTGGCCGGCTTGTACACACCTTGGAGTAGAAGATCTTCGAAGTGGATATCGACCAGGAAAGTTGCATTTGATGACCAGGGCATACGACCCAGTAGGTCGATCTCACCGCATCGGAGAGTTTTCTCAGCAACGAGGTCATCGACTGGTGGGCGAGGACGGAAGGGGTTTTCGGCAGTCTTGGTTTTTGTCGAATTCTCGGCTTCAGTTGACACAGGGGCACCAGCCTTTATTATCAGGCTCGAGCGGAGCTCCGCACCATTCGCATGGGGGACGGCCAGCTGCTACTAAGTCACGGGCTTGCATAATGAATGCAAGAATTTGATTCCTCCGTAGGGGGAAACGTGCTTCAGCTGGTACGAGGTCCTCGTCGCGCAGGAGTTCTTCTAAAGTCAGTATCAATCGATCTCTTGATTGGTCGTAAGCTACGCCCAAGTTGCCGACCACCCAGGCGGGTTCATCGGGTTGAAGGAATTCAGGGATCTCTTCTGTGTCGAATCGACTAAGGGTTTCTGGGAGGTCATCCAAAAGGTTGTTAAGGAACTCTGCAAGAGCCGCAACTTGTTGTTTTTCGAGTTTTAGTGAAACAACTTCGTTGCCACGCCGAGCTTGGAGGAAAAAGATCCGTCGACCTTGAGGGCCGACTGTTCCCACTGCGAAAGCGTCGGTCTCTTCCCAGTGAATTTCTGGTCGTTCCATCATTACTGAACCTATCTCCTGTCTCAATGTGTATAAGACGCTCAGTCATTTCCTTAGCTGCCTCGGAGTTATACCGGTTTGAGTGTGTCGAGGGGTCCATAAGTATTGATAGTCAATACCAGTGGCCGCTCATCGGTAAATAGCACAGCACTGACTGAGCAAGTGTCAACCGTAATGCGTTGGAACAGATCGAGAGGGGTGCCCAGGGCAGACGCTAATGCCGCTTTTATAGTGTCTGCATGTGAGACGCAAACGATGGTTCCTCCTCGATGCTTTTCAGCAAGTTCTGTGACCTGGCCTGTGATTCTCGCCTGCATCTCCGGGAAGGATTCCCCGTCTGGGAATCGGAACTGGGATGGTTGACGTTGCACGGTGCGCCATGCTTTAAGTTTTGATAACTCGCGAATTCGCCGGCCAGTCCAACGGCCAAAATCGCATTCGTTAAGTCCTTTAGCAGAACGTACACGGAGGCCTAAAGCTCGAGCGATGGGAGCAGCTGTCTCTTGGGCGCGTTCCATTGGCGAAGAGTAAATTGCTGCCACGCCTTTTCCAGGAAGGTATTTTGCTCCCGATGCTATTCGCTGCGCTACTTCTTCAGCTTGGCGGTGTCCTTGTTCTGCGAGGCGGAGACCTGGAGCTCGGCCGGGGAGTCGGGATCCTGTTGTAGGAGTTCGACCGTGACGGATGAACAGGACAAGCGTTGATTGCATGCTCTTCAACCTACAGTGCCAGAGTGAATCGACTCCGAGTCCTGTCGGAACTACATGATGAAGTGGTTAGTTGTCGGAAGTGTCCGCGTCTCGTGGAGTGGAGAGAGCTGGTTGCTGTTGAGAAACGAGCGGCTTACCGGGATGAGACATATTGGGGGAGACCTGTTCCAGGTTTTGGTGATCCACGAGCCCGCATTCTTGTCGTGGGATTAGCTCCAGGAGCCCATGGGGCCAACAGGACTGGCCGGGTTTTCACTGGCGATAGGTCTGGCGATTTTCTTTATGCAGCACTACATAGAGCCGGGTTTGCGAATCAGTCAGAATCGGTAGGGCTCGACGACGGCCTTGAACTCTCGAACGTGTTTATTACTTCTCCTGTCAAATGTGTCCCACCTGCGAATAGGCCTAACAGCGATGAGCGCATCGCTTGCCGTCCGTTCTTTCAGCGAGAAGTGACTGCTCTCGACCAGGTCCGTGTGGTTGTTGTTTTAGGTCAGATTGGCTACGTAGCGGCTGCTGCGGAGTTTGGGTTGTCGTCGAGACCGAAGTTCGGCCACGGTGTCGAAGTGCCGCTACCGAATGATCGAACCATGCTTTGTTCTTTTCATGTATCTCAACAAAACACTTTTACAGGACGCCTTACCGCTTCGATGTTTGATGCTGTTTTGGAACGCGCTCAAAGATTAAGCAGCGTGTGATTCGTTGGTTTGTTCTATAGAGGTCTAGGCCAGGCGACACTCAGATAGTCTCGTTCGCATGATATATCGCGCGTCGGGTGGTCTTTCGGGGCTTGTCATAATGGTGCTGTCACTAACCGGGTGTGGCAGTTCAGGTGTGCCCCAGGATTGGGATCAGCAGGCTGATGCCACTGGCAAGGGGCTTGCTGAAAGGAATTTCCTCGATGCATGTATAGATGCCAATGACAACCTGACCCGAGGTAAAGCACAGTCAATATGTGAATGTGTTCTTGCAGAAGTGCAGGAATCCGTGCTTTACGGGGAATACACCAGACTCGATAGCCACTTGAAGAAACATGGCGATGAAGTTACTGCAGAGGGAATTGCCGACTCATTCCCGTGGTTTACCGAAGCTGTGGATACTTGTGATAGCTGAACTGTTAGGCGCTAGCTGTCTTAGCTGGTAGTCCCACACGGGCTGAAGGATTGGCCCAATCTGGCCATCGTTCGCGGCTTTTGGACGCCAACTTATGCATTAGGGCGATTGCCCCAGGGTCACTGTCGCCAGGTCGAGATTCGATAACACCTTCGTCGATCATGGTGGAGATGATTCGACGACCTAGTTCGGTGCGAACCACCGTCAGAGTCCAGTCGTTGTTCTCGCCAATGCCGCCAGTGGAGATATCCGCGTGCTCGGCTGCAAAATCTGGACAGTGATTGCAGCCCTCACGGGTCCAGGCGTGACATTCCTTAAGTGGGATCTCATGGTAGTCACCGTTGCGCATCCACACTTGGAACACACCTTTAATATTCATCTTGACAATGTCATTTTGATGGAGTCGATATTTTGTCCAGAAAAGTTCCTCAAACATACTGTCATCAAAAGATTTTGAACACAGTAACCCAATGTTTAGTTTGATGGGTCTTCCAGCTTTGCCAACCTTTCGGTGCCACATCACAGGGCCGATAGAGGTCTGGCAGCTCATCCCAACAAGAGCCAGTGATTCAAGTCCCCGTTCCTTCGCATCTCGCATCGCAAGAGTGTTCGCCGAATACGTGTAGCGGCTACCAGCTCCGGCCAACACCGACTCACGGTTGGTTGCCAAACCGGGGATCGCTTTCCAACCCCCGGCACCCTCACTGTTCTCTAGATGAGAAACGAGCGCTCCGTCGATAATCCCATTTTCTAGACACCAGATAAGGATCGCTGACACGAGCCCACCATCTTGACCTAATTCATGAACTGTTTCATCAGAGGCACGCGTGAGAAGAATGTCCCTGTAGATGCCAGAGATTTCTTCGGGTTGTCGCTCCCTTGCGAACAAGTGCTGATCTGCTTCCGTTTCCCAATTGCGGAAGCGGGGACATGCTCGAGTACACGACGTGCAACCCTTTTGTCCGTGCACACAGTCATCCGCACCGAGTTCGTCTTCAAGATGGAAAGGCTTATACGCCCCGGGTAAATGTTCATAACCAATCACATCATGCGGACATGCGATAACGCACCCGGCGCAGCCAGTGCAAAGACCAGTATCAATAACTTCTTCGTAAAGTTCCTTCCACTGATGTGGCCATGCCTTTTTCGACCGTGAAGCGGTCGCAGCCTCTGTCATGGTTTGAAACTACACGAGGTCTTACCACTTAGTCACCTTTCAGCGCCCCTGGCAGGACTCGAACCTGCGCACACGGCTCCGGAGGCCGATGCTCTATCCTCTGAGCTACAGGGGCGTGTACCTCTACCTTCGACGAGCCTAGAGGTCGCGTGTGTTGGTGCCTCGGTTGCGTGTTTCTGTACTTGTTCAAGACAAATGCTGATTAAGGAAATAGACTTGTGGCATCCTTTGTACTTGAAGAGTGATACTTCGTAGTGTTGTACTAATGGATTACTGATTCATAAACAAAAACCAGGAAGAGTGAGGACTGAAGTTGCTTCGAGAATTGCAGAAGGCAAGAGCTATGAAAGATCGCTTGCGATCAGGGGAGTTGACTATTGGGGCGCAACTCTCGTTGGAAGATTCCGCTGTCGTTGAGATTTTCGGTCGAGCCGGATACGACTATGTGCTAGTTGATGCAGAGCATGGAGCGGCAACCCCCCAGGTAGTCAAATCGATGCTCCAGGCAGGTCAGCACACTGATACTGTCGTTTTGGCACGCATAATGAGGCTTGATGTTGAGCTGATTCGTCTCTATCTCGATCTCGGCTCTCCAGGTGTTGCTTGCCCGTTTGTTCAAACGCGAGAAGAGGCTGAGCGTTTGGTCGCAGCGTGCCGGTACCCACCAGCGGGCATTCGCGGTTATGGGCCTCGCCGTGCCGGGAACTACGGGTTTGATGCAGACGAATACTACGAACAAGCGAATGATTCAATGATCTGCATTGCGATGATCGAAACCGAGGTTGCTGTAGAGAACGCTCCTGAGATAACCGCGGTAGAAGGTCTAGATGGAGTTCTAATCGGCCCGATGGATTTGTCCATTGACCTTGGTGTCTTTGGTGATTTTGGGAATCAGCGTTACGCCGATGCTGAGAAAGCGGTGCGAGAGGCCTGTCGGGCTAACAACACTGCTATGGGCACTGGTTGTTACAGCATGGATCATGCGATTGCTTGTCGTGATACTGGTGATCCTCTTCTTCTTGCGTTAGGTGACGAGGTTGCGATTCGGCAAGGAGCGATGGATACCCTCGGGAAACTTCGGAACTGATTTTTGGAGGTTATGTAAACCATGTCGGATGTGAAACGATTGAAGGTGCTCTTTCTCCCTTTAACGGGGGTCCCCGGAATGTTTGGGGACGAAGTTGTCAAGGCCGTAGGGAAAAACCATGACATATCAGTGTTTGACCATGATGGTGAAATAGCCTCACAATTCGAGGGTGTAGAAGTTGTGGTTGATCTAGGAGGTTCGGTCGGCACGCGTGAAATGCTTCACGCCGCTTCGTCAGCGAAGCTTTGGCAAGTTCTAGGTATGGGTTTGGATCATTTCGATCTTGATTATTGGCGCGAATATGGTATGCCGGTAGCTCACTGCCCTGGTCCGTTGAGCGCAATCGCATTAGGCGAATGCGCGCTTATGTTTATTTTGATGTTGGCGCGCCGCTACAAGGAGTCGTACGCGCTTATGCAGGAAGGTGTCCTGCACCAGTATTCCGGGACAGAGTTGGGTGGACAGACACTTGGGATTGTTGGTTTTGGGGCAAGCGGAAGAGAGCTTGCCTTTCGAGCCAAAGCATTCGATATGAAGATAGAAGCTATAGACGTCATGCCCGTGACTGATGAAGATGCGGAGAGGTATGGAGTGGTCTTTTCGGGTGGACCCGAGAAGATTGATGAGATGCTTCCGCGTCTTGACTACTTGTCAGTTCACCTTCCCCTGAATGAGGAGACTCGTCACATTATTGATCGACGAGGCTTGAGTCTCCTCAAGCCGGGAGCCTGCGTAATTAATGTGGCTCGAGGTGAACTCATCGACGAGGTGGCTCTTCTGGAAGCCCTTCAGTCCGGACATCTTGGTGGGGCAGGTCTCGACGTTTTCGGTGAAGAACCCTTGGCTGTCGATTCACCTTTCTTCGATCTCCCGAATGTGGCACTTCTACCCCATACCTCGGGCAGTACCGATGGAACTGCCCGACGGCGTGCTGGTTTAGCTGCTGAGAATTGTGATCGAGTGGCAGCCGGGCTTGAACCACTTAGTCGTGTTGCCTAGGTGTGTTTCTGTTGTAACCAACTGCCGCAAAATTTTTGGGCGATTTGGTTGAATCGCAAATTGTGCAGTCAATGGATATAGGAGAATAACTGTGGCGAATTTCCCAGAACTTGCAGGTAAAGCAGTGGTTGTTACAGGTGCGGCACGGGGTATCGGAGAGGCGATTGCTCGAAGATTTGCCGAAGAGAAGTCCAAAGTCCTCTTGGCTGATTTAGATAGGGCGAGTGTTGAAAAAATAGCTGAAGATTTAGGTGGTGAAGAGGCTGGATTTATTAGTTCTTCTTGTGATGTAACAGATATCCAACAGGTGGAGAATATGTTTGGTTTTGCGGAGCGAGAATTTGGTGGCGTTGACGTGTTAGTCAATAACGCTGGGGTAGCAGTTGTTGAACCATTAATGGAGGCTGATGAAAATTCTTGGGAGTTTCAAATGTCAGTTAACGCCAAAGGGGTTTTTCTTTGTACCCAAGTTGCGGCCAGATCTATGCAGAAACGAGGAGTAGGGGGTCGCATAATTGTTAACGCGTCGGGGGCAGGGCGGACATCACCAGGGAAGGTGCCTCTCGGGGTGTACTGCGCCAGTAAGCATGCTGCAGTGGGTTTAACTAGAGCGTTTGCTGATGAGTTGGCCCCTTCAGGTATTCTCGTTAACTGTATTTGCGCGGGGATTGTTGATACAGAGATGTGGGAGCTGATTGACCAGCGAATGACAGGTGATTCCGGAGAATCTGCCGGGAAAGCGCGTGATGATGCCGTCGCCACGGTTCCGTTGGGCCGTATCCAGATCCCCGCCGATGTGGCGAATGCCGTGATTCTCTTAGCGTCTAATGAAGCCAGCTATATAACAGGACAGGCGTTAAGTGCTGACGGAGGTTTATTGAAAGTCTGATAGATCAACTTGTTGGTTTTGAGGACGAATATGGAAGAACCAGAATTTTAGCTGTCTGTTTAGGTCGCACCATTTGCGGTGGTGGCTCTCCAGGATGTTCATTGGAGCACTAGGAGTTTAGAGTCTGCTGGTTCGCTGATAAATAATCTTTTTATTGACGATTCAGGGCTCGCTTGTCTACAGTGTTCAGGTCTATATCAGAGCGGATATTTAATCATTGAGCTTGCAGCATGTTTTTTGATGTTGCGCGAATAAGCTTTGGGTAGACCATTAGAAATTTTTGTAAGAACCTTTGGAGGGAAATAATGGATTCGAATGCTCTGAGCGGCTTTGGCCCAAAGAGTGGTATAGCTAGAACGACTAAAGCAGTAGCAGCTGCTTTAGTATTTGTTCTTTTGGCTGCTTCTTGTGGAAGCGACGATGACTCTACGCCTGCAGCAACTACTGCTCCTGCGAAACAGAGCGTCACGACTACTGCTGCTTCTGCAACTACCGCTGCTCCTGCAACTACCGCTGCTGCTGCTGCTCCTGCTACGTGGAGTGGTGATGCGACTATTGCTGTTATGAGCGAGCCTGTGAGTTTGGCTGGTTGGCGTGCGTTTGGTGGTATTTCGGGTTCGCCTGGTTACCGCAACGTTGTCGAGTTTTTGGTTACTCGGGATTTCCGGGGTGATAACTCCATTGTTCCTGAGTTGGCCACATCGTGGGAGCGTGTCGACGATCGCACGATCCGTTTCTACCTGCGGCGAGGTGTGACGTTCCATGATGGTTCGGAGTTGAACGCTGAAGGCGCTGCTCAGGTCATCAATTACGTCATGTCACCGGAGTTGAATTCGGATCTGTTGGACTTTGTTGGCGCACCGATGTCAGCGGTGGCGGTTGACGATTACACGATTGATGTATCGACTCCGGATCCTGACCCGATTTTGCTTTCGAAGATGTATTTCGTTGGTATCACTTCGGCGAAGCAGTTGGATGAGGCGTTAGATACCTATGACACCGACTTGATTGGTACTGGTCCGTACCAGTTTGTTGAGTGGAACGCTGGTGAGGGAATCAACTACACGGTCAACCCGGACTGGTGGGGTCATCAGAATCCATGGGCTGCACGGGGCTCCGTTTCTGTCGAGAATTTGCACTATGTCTTCCGGGCAGAGGAGCAGGTTCGTGCGGCGATGGTCGAAGCTGGTGAAGCCAATATTGGTGTTTGGCTGACGTCAGAGCAGTGTGCTGGTTTGGGCGGCTGTGCCTCAGAAGCGAGTGTGGAGACCATCTTCATTCGTCCTGACACGCATGGTCCGATGTTCTCGGATGTCAGAGTCCGAGAGGCTTTCCATTTGGCGATTGACACTGAAGCGATTATCGAGACGATTCTTGCTGGTGAAGCCACGATCGCTGCACAGATTTGCAACGCGACATGCACTGGCCATGACTCCAGTCTTGCGCCGTATCCGTACGACCCGGATAGCGCTGTTGCTCTGTTAGCTGAGGCTGCAGCCGATGGTGTTCCGGTTGATATGGAGATCAATTTGGGCGCCCGTGAGGCGGTGTTCCCCCGTTCGGAGGAAGTCGTTCAGGCTGTCCAGGCGATGTTGAGTGCAGTTGGATTCAATGTTTCTGTTGCTTTCTATGATCCGGAATCGTTTGGTGAGATGGTTGTCCAGAACTGGAAGGATGTTCCAGAGGATCGCAACCTTGTCATCATCCACGGTCACGGCAACGAGATCTTCGATATGGCGACCTCATATCAGTACTACTTCTCGTGTGAGGGAATCCTGTCGGTTTACTGCAACGAAGAAGCCGAGGCTCTTTGGAATGAGGCAAAGCCTCTTGAAGGCGATGCCCGTCAAGCGAAGCTGGTTGAGATGAACCGTGTCTTGCATGGCGACTGGGGTAATGGCTATATCGGTCACCAGGACCTTGCTTACGGAGTTCAGGGAATTGACTGGGAGCCATCGTTAGCTCACACGATTCTCGCCAAGCAGTTCGGTAACATTGGTTAGCAGGCTCACATTGTAAAAGTTAGAGGTGCGCTATCTCGTTGAGAGATTCTCGGGGTAGCGCACCTCGGCTTTTCAGTAGTCTTCTTGGAGGTCCAAGACAGATAAAAGAGCCCATATACTCGGGTCAAGGACATGGCTAGATACTGGATTCGCCGCCTCATTCAGTCAGTTGGTATTGCCTGGCTTGTATTGACCCTTGTCTTTTTGACTACGAGGGTAATAGGCGATCCGGTACGACTTGTTTTAGGGATCGAAGCCTCGCAAGAGCGTGTCGATCTGACCCGTGACACTCTGGGGCTGAATCGTTCCCTTGCCGCGCAGTATGGAGACTTCTTGAATGGAGTTGTCCAAGTTGATTTTGGCAACTCATTCTGGCAAAAAGTCCCAAGCATGCCCATCGTTTTAGATCGGATCCCGGCCACGCTTTATTTGACTGCTGTGGCTTTACTTATAGCAATTCCGCTTGCACTGACCCTCGCTTCGATTGGGACGTTACGGCCGCGCAGTTTCGCTGACCGGGCCATCAATGTGTTTTCACTCGGTGGGGTATCAATAGTCGATTTCTGGCTTGGCCTCATGATGATCATGTTGCTTGCTACACGTCTCGATTGGATAAAGACATCTGGTTATGGAGGGTTCTCCTACGTATTGCTTCCTGCAGTGACTCTTGCGTTCAAACCGTTGGGACGGGTCTCGCAGATGGCAAGAACCTCTTTGGCTGAAGAGATGTCGAAACCTTATATTCGCTCCTTACGAGCGAAAGGATTGTCTCAGCGGCGAATCGTATTCTTGCATGCAATGAAAAATGCATCACTCCCGATCATCACGATTATTGGCGATGAACTCATATCCCTCCTAAATGGTGCGATCGTAGTTGAGACTGTTTTTGGGTGGCCGGGGATAGGTCAGCTAACAATTCAAGCTTTAGATCGTCGGGATCTACCGGTCATTGAGGCACTAGTTTTCGTGGTAACAGTTTCGGTGATCGGTGTTAATCTCATTGTTGATGCCAGTTATACGTATTTGAATCCAAGAGTGAAGTTTGGAGATGAGTCAAGTGGCCGCGGAACCAACTCCTGACGCCGGTGAAGCCGCTGAGGAGCGGGTCAGCTGGTCAATGGTTATCCGCAGCCTGCTGCGTGACGGCCCGACTCTTTTCTCTCTCATAGTGCTTTTTTTATTGTTGTTTGCTGCTCTAATCGGAGCGGAGATATGGCCGCATGATGCCTATGAGCAAAATCTTCGAATGAGAAATAGACCCCCGATGACTCCCGCTTATGATGGATCAGGTCTGGGGCACATTCTCGGAACTGACCCTTTGGGGCGCGATATCGTTGCCAGGCTTATGCGTGGTGCACGAGTTTCTTTACTAGTCGGCATCTCAGGAGTGACCTTGTCGGGGCTGTTTGGGAGCACACTTGGAGTGTTGGCTGGGTTTTTTCGCGGTCGTTTAGATGACGTGATTATGCGCCTTGTCGACCTGCAAGCAAGTTTTCCTGGTTTGTTGTTAGCGCTAGCCCTGCTATTCGTACTGGGACCAGGATTCTTTAATCTTATTTTGGTTTTAGCCCTCACGCGATGGATGATTTACGCTCGTGTGGCGCGCAGTATGACTCTTTCATACCGAGAATCAGGGTTTATAGATGCAGCTGTTGTTGTTGGAAACACTGGCGGCCGAGTTATACGGAAACATATTGTCCCGAATCTAAAGACTTCCCTTCTCGTTTTAGCTACTCTCGAAATAGCGGCGATGATCCTTGCAGAATCTGGCTTGAGCTTTTTGGGCTTTGGTGTTCAGCCTCCGACACCTTCCTGGGGTCTTATGGTTGCTCAGGGGAGAGACTATTTGGGTTCTGCATGGTGGCTCACGACTCTTCCAGGTATTGCAATTCTGTTTACAGCTTTGAGTCTCAACCTTTTTGCGAATGGAATTGGAGCATTGACAGACCCCGTCCGACGGTCTGTTTGGCTTACCCGTTCATCGTCAAGTCGGAGAGATTCATGAAAGATCAATCTGCCTCTGGCGGGGGCTCCATCCAAGATTCCGAACCCGTTAAAGAAAAATCGGAGGTTCTGCTCAGCGTGGAAGGGCTCACGGTTGATTTTGATACACCATTCGGAAAACTGCGGGCTGTTAATGGGGTTGATTTTGAAGTAGAGGCAGGAGAAACATTAGCGATTCTCGGTGAGTCAGGCTCAGGAAAGAGTGTGTGTGTCCAAGCTGTCATGGGCATTGTGGAATCTCCGCCTGGTCATGTTGATGCCCGACATATTCGATACAAAGGTTCTGAGCTGAGAGATCTTGGTGAGAATCAAATGCAAAAGATTCGTGGTGCGGAGATAGCCATGGTATTTCAGGAACCACATGCCGCTTTAGACCCAGCGTTCACTGTTGGTCAGCAAATTGCGGAAGTGCTTAGGGTCCATACCGGCTGTTCCCGTTCAGATGGGAGAAAACGGGCGCGAGAATTAATGGAACGCGTCGGTATCCCTTCTGCCTCTTCCCGTCTAGATGATTATCCTCATGAATTTTCTGGTGGTATGTGCCAGAGAGTTATGATCGCTATGGCATTGTGCATGAACCCTAAACTTTTGATTGCAGACGAACCCACTACGGCCCTTGATGTGACAGTTCAGGCCCAAGTTTTAGAACTCCTCCAAGACCTTAAAACAGAAATGGGAATGGGTTTGATCTTGATTACGCACGACGTTGCTGTTGCAGCAGAAGTGGCTGATAGATCTCTTGTCATGTACGCCGGAAAGGTCGTCGAATCAGGTCCGACTGTGGAGATATTTACAAATCCGGCCCATCCCTATGCTCTAGGGCTTACAGATGCGATACCCCATCTTGATGCACAGGTCGAAAGATTGATTCCGATTAGAGGTGCGCCACCTGATCCACGAAAGATCCCAGATGGTTGTGCATTTCATCCTAGATGTGGACGTGCGCTTGAACGATGTTCTGCGGAGATTCCTGTACTCCGCCAGGTAACTGAGATTCGCCAGAGTGCCTGCCACTATGCAGAGGAAATGTTGAGTGAAAACTAACCTGCCGCCTGATTCTTCTAACCAGACTCCTGTGCTTCGTGTCCAGGATGTGGCAAAAGAATTCCGCGTTCGTTCTGGATCTATTCTGACTAGAGGTGACGGAGTATTACATGCACTCGCCGGTGTCGACTTTCAAGTGTACGAAAGTGAAACTTTAGGAATCGTAGGAGAATCGGGTTGTGGAAAGTCGACGCTTGCTCGCATTATTCTTCGGCTCGAAAAGGCAACCTCGGGAAATGTGTATTTCCGTGAAGAGAATCTGATGACAGTGCCGCCCAGGCGGCTACTTGAGTTGAGACGACATATTCAGATGGTGTTTCAAGATCCGTTTGCTTCACTCGATCCAAGAATGACTATTGCGGAAATCGTCGCTGAACCTCTAAGAATTCACAAAGGTTTAGTCCCGAAAGGACAGGAACGAGAGAGATCGCTCCAACTTCTCGAACGGGTGGGACTCAGGCGCCAGGATGGGGAACGGCATCCCCACCAGTTCTCAGGAGGTCAGCGGCAACGAATAGGAATCGCCCGGGCATTAGCTAGTGAACCTGAGTTACTCGTGTGCGACGAGCCTGTTTCAGCGCTAGATGTCTCAGTCCAAGCTCAAATCCTCAACTTGTTACAAGAACTCCAAGATGAACTGGGGGTTTCCTATGTTTTTATAGCGCACGATCTCTCAGTGGTTAGGCAAATTTCCGATCGTGTTGCCGTTATGTATATGGGAAAAATCGTTGAAACTGGTCCTAGTGAAGAGGTGTATGAAAATCCTCTCCACCCGTACACCCAGTCCCTACTCTCATCCGTTCCCCCTGCGCCCGGTCGAAAGCGGCGATTCTCTGGGCTAAATAAACTTGAAGGTGAAGTGCCAAGTCCTATCAATCCTCCGTCAGGCTGCCGATTCAGGACTCGTTGCTGGAAAGCTAGCGAGCGGTGTGCAGATGAAGTGCCAGACCTTGTCGATCGCGGCTTTCTCCATCCAAGTGCCTGTCATTTTGCCGAACCGTTGGATCCAGGAAGCGGTGTAGGGGATATATCCTTGGTTTCTCAACCATGACTGGTAATGATTCCTTCGGGTCTTGGGAATTAGAAAATCCGGTAGTTTCGGAACAAGATCTTGTAACCCTGGCCCAATTTGATAGCGCATCGGTCTCAAATGCGATTAACAATGCATCCATTTTTGATCCCCACACCGGATATCTGGAAGGTGATATCAGGTGTTGCTTTCCGAATCTTTCGCCGGTTTGCGGTCTTGCTCTCACTGTGGAAGTTTCGAATCCTCCAGAACCTAAAGGTTATGGAAGTAGTTATTGGGAAATTTGGGAGCATTTAGAACGGCAGCCTCTACCGACGATCCTGGTGTTCAAGAATATTGATGGGAATCCGGCACGTTATGCCTGTTTCGGTGAAGTGATGGCTGCCCTTTCTCAACGCCTAGGTGCTGTTGCCGTCATCACAGACGTTGGGGTACGTGATCTTAATGAAATTCGGAGTCTAGGTTTTCAGTGTTTTTCCCAATATGTAGTGCCGACGCGTTCTAACCTCCATATCGAGGCTGTTGGGCGGCCTATCAACGTGGCAGGACAGACTATCGGCACAGGAGACATCGTTCACGCGGACAGCAATGGTGTTATTGTCGTACCAGCCTCTGCCGCTTCACAACTTCCTTCTATGATTTCTGATGTCCAGACTAGAGAGCAAGAACTGTTGGAATATATTAAGGCTGATGAATTTAGCCTTGCTGGCTTCAGGAAACTACGTGAACGGTAATTTGAATCTTGTTGCAGACAACAGCTGGGTAGGAATAGCTACTATTTGATACTCCTGAGCGTGAGGTGATTGTATGAAAAATTATTCAGTGGTTGATGCTCATATGCATTTGTACGATCTCAACCATCCGGAGTTGTTCTATGAGCATCTTCAAGATCCCGAATTTGTACATCCGATTATCGGTCCCCAACTGAATAAGTTAGCTGAGAGTAATTATGAGATCACAGATTATCTAGAAGATATTAAGGATCTTGGTGTCGACAAAGCAATTCACGTTCAATGTGCTATGGGCTCAAAAGACCCCGCCGATGAGACCAAATGGTTGCAGAACATTGCCGATAAGAATGGTTATCCGCATGCCATAGTTGCTGAGGCTGACCTCTGCGATCCTGAGTTAGGGAAGTTACTCGAACGCCATTGTGTATATGCAAATATGCGTGGGATCAGAGATTTTGGTTCCGGAGATTACTTGGTGAACCCTGACTTTAAGAGAGGTTTCAAGCTTTTAGCAGATTTCGACTTGATCGCAAGCCTAGATGTCAAATGGGAGGACATGAAAAAACTGGCGGCGCTTTCAGATGAATGCCCGGAAGTTCCGATTGTTCTGGATCACGCAGGATTTCCTGTTGAGCGGACCAAGGAGTACTTCGAAAATTGGCAGTCCGGGATTTCACTGATTGCCCAGAGCGAGAGTATGTATTGCAAGATCTCAGGCTTGGGTATGGGTGACAACGAGTGGACAGTGGAGAGCATTCGCCCGTGGGTGATGCATTGCATCGAGTGTTTTACGCCAGATCGGATTATTTTCGCAAGTAACTGGCCGGTTGACAGACTTTGGAGCGACTATGGAACGATGATTGGAGCTTACCGTTCACTATTGTCTGTATTTGCCGATAATGATCAAGGAAAGATGTTCGGTGGCAATGCAGAACGTTTATACAGAATATGACGGCCAACAAGCTGTCAAGTAACTTTTAATGATGGCCCCATTAGTTAGCATCTTCGACTTGTCCTAGAACGGTTCCGGGCGCAACATCGTCGTCTATTTGACAGTCAATCTGTACGAGCGTACCTGTAGCTGGTGAATAGATTTCGACAATAACTTTCTCTACGTCGATCTCGACTATCGTTTGCCCCTCGGCGACTTCATCGCCAACTTGGGCCAGCCACTCAGCGACTGTTGCATCTCCGTCGTCTTCAGTGCCCTCGTAGACTATTGGATATTTCACTGGCCCTACTCCTTATATATCTCTGGGTTTGCTACGAATTTGGGTCGTTGTCCCTGCATAGCGGCAATCATCCCCTCTGCCATTTCCCGAAATATTCGAACTTTTGCTAATTCGCTTAATCCTAATGCATGAGGTGAAAATATAATTCGATTATCTCTGAAGAGAGAGTGGCTTGTGTCTGGGGGTTCTTCCTCGAACACGTCAAGGCCAATGCCGGCGATGTGGCCGCCGTCTAGAGCTTGCAGAAGACTGTCATAAGAGTCGATTAGGCCCCCACGAGCAAGGTTGACCAATATTGCGCCACTCTTGCATGTCTTTAGTAGCGGAAGATCGATGATCCCCTTTGTCTGGTTTGTCAATGGCGCGTGCAGAGTAATGAAATCGGCACTCGCAAAAAGCTCCTCCAATGGACAAAGTCGGATCTCAAGATCGGTGGACTGTGGTGGCTCGATAAATGGATCGTATGCCAAGACATCCATCTGAAATCCTTGTGCAATAGCTGAGACTCGGCGTCCGATGCGTCCCATCCCAACGACTCCTAAAGTGGCTCCTTCGAGATCACCCAGAGATATTCGGTCGCGCTCTCCCCACATGCCATTTCGGACTGCAGTATCGAGTTGGTTGAGCCGTTTTGTAATTGCCAAGATCAATGCAAAGACACCTTCAGCCACAGCTCCTGTACCAGCAGTTGGCGTAACCACTACCGGGATGCCACGTTCTGTAGCGGCTTCTAGATCAACTCCATCAGTTCCTATACCACTCCGACCGATAACTTCAAGTCCGGAGGCGAGCTCAATGACGGTTCTACTCAGGCGCGAACCACCTCGTACAACGAATGCCCGAGATTGAGGAGCTAGTTCTTGTAGACGTGTTTCGGAGTCATCATCAAGTTCGATCACATCTCCCATAGGTGAGAGCATTTCATGGCATGCTCGAGTTATCGGACCTGTTGCGACAACTAGATTTGACATTTTCTTCGAACGACTCCAAAAGTTTGTTGAACGCTTATTGCTAATTCGCTAAGGAAATTTGCTTTTTGAAATTGATAGTGATCAGTAATAGCCGACAGTAGTTTCTGGTTCCAAACCTTGAGCTAAAGCTAATTGGGTGCTGTAACCCGCCCTCAACCAAACAGCATCACTTCCAACACTAGTTGCCACAAAACCTTTTGATCGCGCACGTAATGCGGATTCTCCAGAGAAGCAGTGGATTCCTGCGATTACTTCAAATTGTTCGCAAGTTTCGACAATCCGGGCCAAGAGTTCATCCAGTTTGTCTAATTGGCCCCCGAACGATAGACCATGGGAAATTGCCAGATCAGCAGGACCGACGTAAACGCCGTCAATTCCAGGGGTTTCTACGATCTCCTCGAGGTTCGCCATCGCTTCCTTGGTTTCTATTTGGACAAGACATATGACTTCAGCGTTTACTGCATCGGGGTCTCGACCTAAGAGCATCTGAGATCGGACAGGGCCAAAGCTACGTTCACCAAGGGGGGGGTACCGCACCGATTCAACAACTGCGAGTGCCTGTGCGGCAGAATTTACCATAGGGACAATAAGGCCTTCAGCTCCAGCATCTAGAATCCTTTGTGCGAGGCCCAGGTCGCGGAAAGGAATACGGACCAAAGGTGTTTTTCCCGCAGCAGTTATGCCTTGGAGCATTGGAACGATTCCAGATTGTGCCGCGGTGCCATGTTGCATGTCGATGACCACGTAGTCCACATCCAGCCGTGCGACGATCTCAGCTGAAAGAGAGTCAGCGAGGTGAATCCAACCCCCTAAAACAGGTTGCCCACTTCGTAACTTTGCGAACATCTCATTTTTTGACATAGCGTACGGTTCTCATAGCGGAAAGTAATATTCGTTGGGTTTGTCACTGTATCTGAAGTTCAAATTTGAGACAAAGTGTTTGCTAATTGGCGAGTTTAGAGTGGACTATTAGAGAGATCATTCTCGCTCTGTCTTTTTTCTCGGGTTGTATACATGGAGATCAGTTAGCTTCAAATAGTTGGCGGGATTCCAAATTGCTTATCAGCTGATTCCTCGCTTGAAAGATTTGTGTAATGAATTCGTCTAGTCCGGATTCATAGCGGTGAATTGGAAAAGAAATACTGATTGCTGTAGTAGATCTATCGAGACTTTCGGTTCCTTGATTTCTGACTACTGTTGCTAAACAGGCACGGCCAAAAAGTGCTTCGTTGACTTCGACGGCATATCCGGTTTCTCTAACTTGATAAAGATCTTGCAGGAGCCCTTCGAGTGAGGAAATGGAGTGAAGTGTCAATGTCGGTAATTCCCCGTCGTATAACGCTGTGATTGTTTCATCCGCTAATTCCGCTAGGAGTGCTTTTCCTAATGCCGTACAAGAAGCGGGAAGTCGTTGTCCTACGTGAGAGATTGTTACGACAGAGTAGGTGCCCTCCCACTTCTCGAGATAAATAACATCTGTTCCCCGGAGGGTTGCGAGACTAACGGTTTCTCCAGTTTTACGGGAGAGTTGCTGGAGCACATTCCGGGCAGTTGTGGTGTAGTCCGACTGAGAGATAAAGGATCCGCCTAATTCAAGGCTGCTAATTCCTAGCCAGTAAAGTCCGTTGCCGCATTCTCGGACGAACTCCTGCATTTCTAGCTCTTTCAGGACTCTAAATACCAGAGATTTAGTTCGGTTGATTCCGCTAGCGATTGCACTCATTGATGTAGGGCTTTTAGAGCGAGCCAGGTAGAGCAAGATTTCAGCTGCACAGCCTGCAGCTGGAGCGCTATAACGGGAATCTTCCATTGTTCCTAAAGATCGGTGTTGTTGGCGAATAGAATTCTCAGATTACATTGAGTACGTGTGTTCCGATAAGACGGGCAACCTGGTAGACCTTTTCCGAACTTTTATAAGCGATACGGTGACCCAATGGTGAAACAAGTTGAGACTTCGGAAGATTTTGGACATCTCGGCGTTTGTCTTGTCGGCTCTGGTGCTATAGCTCAGGATCATGTGGCAGCCTTGGAAGCGTTGTCGGTAGGCAGGTTCGAATGGGTTATTTCACGCCGAGGTGACGCGGCGAGTGACTTTGCAGAGTCTTTCGGGTTTAGTAATTCGGCGACATCACTTTCCGAGGCACTTCGAGATCCAGCGGTCGACCTGGTAATTATTACCTCGCCAAGTGAGTTACATGCACAACAGGCGTCAGAGTGTCTCGAGGCAGGTAAAGATGTGATTGTCGAGATACCAATTGGCCTGTCGTATGAGTCCGTGGATAATCTTCTCAGGCAAGGTCATGAAAAGGGTGGGCGAATTTTTGTATGTCACACCATGCGTTCTTTTCCTGCGCTCAACCATATTCGGAATCTTATTTCCGAAGGCTCTTTGCATGTGAGCCAAGTTTCGAGTGTCTTCGGAATTCCACGCCGGCGTAACCAAGGATGGGCTGGGACGAGAAGTTGGATAGATAATCTTCTTTGGCATCACGCATGCCATCTTGTCGATGCCACAGTCTGGGCTTTGGATTCCAGCGAAGTTAGTCAGCTCAATGCACTGGCAGGTAGAGACCACCCCGAGTTTGGTATGTGCATGGATTTGGGGATTGGGTTTTGTGTTGATGGTCATATCCCTACTCTTCATTCGTTGTCGTATAATTGTGAAAGTCTTATTTGGGAAATTCGCTTTTTTGGTGAAGAACAAACAGTTGTATTTCGTAATGGCACCCTCTTCGGTGATGATGATTCCGTGCTTATTCCGTTTCAGTCGGTTCGCGATCTGACGCTTCAGAATGCCGCTATTTTGGAGGCCTTGAGACTTGATGAACCATGTGTTTACGATCTAGAAGATGTTGCCGGCTCATACCGGCTTCTACAAAAAATCCAAGAATTGTTGGGATATGACGGTGATTGATTCATACAGCCATTGCGGCACCGAAAAGTTTGAACCATTGGAACAGGTTCTAGAGGCGATGGATGGTGCGGGTGTGGACCGCGCAGTACTTGTTCAGCATCTCGGACAATTCGATAACAGTTATATAGAGGGAGTGGTTGCAAGCGACCCAGATCGCTTCATCGGAGTTGGGTTAGTTGATGTTGCTTCTCCTAATTGGAAGTCTGACCTTAAGAAGCTTTCTGATTCGAAAAGTTTTTGTGGCGTTCGCTTTCCTGCAGATGCTCTTGAAGAGAATCCTGAGGCACCTTTGGTGGCAGCCGAGTTAGGACTTAATTTGGTCCTCTATTTCGCTGATGGGCTTTCTGGGAAACTCCGAGATTTACGCGATTTGGTTTGCTCAGTAGGAGGAAGAACAGTCGTAGTAACCCATCTTGGTTGCCCGCAGATCGATCGGGAAGGGAATATCAACTCTGAGAATGTTCTGGCATTAGCTGAGTACGAGAATGTGGTCGTTACTCTTTCTGGCCAGGGTATGTTCTGCGCGTATCCCCATCTACTGCTCCTTGATTTTGTTCGGTCGGTCGTTGAAAAATTCACGGCAAATCGGGTTATGTGGGGTTCTAACTTTCCGGTTTGTGGTGACAGAGATGCTTATGCTCTAGATCTAGAGCTTGTTTCCTCAGACTCATTAGGGTTTGATCAGTCCCAGATTACGCAAATAACTGAGAGCACTGCCCGCAGAGTCATGTTTGAGAATAGATAAGGATGACCTATATGGCGAATTCACTTCATCCCGGCGGACATGATTGGAATCTATTTCCGGGACTTGTTGAGATCCGAGATCCGCTTATTGCACAGACAACCGGCAGAGAGGCGGCTCTTCTCTTATTCCAGATGGCCACAATACGGAGTTTCGAGCAATGGCTCCTAGATAACGAGGAGCTGGCGCATGGTCCAGTTCATTCAAGTATTGGTCAAGAAGCAGTGGCTGTTGGTGCAATCGCTGGACTTAGCAGGTCAGACTGCATCACATCGACTCACCGGGCTCATCATCATGTTTTGGCTAAATTGATGGATTACCACATTGGGGATGAGTTTAATCCGGCTGACGGCGGAGAGCTTCCTGGAGAAGCAGCGGAGGCCGTTTATAAGACTATGAGTGAAATTCTTGGCCTGCGAGATGGATGGGCAGGAGGTCGGGGAGGTTCGATGCACTTAGCATCTTCTGAAGCAGGAGTATTGGCAACCTCGGCGATTGTGGGTGGAGGTATTCCAATTGCGGCTGGTGCTGCGTTGGCTGCCAAGTTCAGAGAGGAAGAAACGGTTGGTTTAGCTTTTTTTGGTGATGGAGCTTCCTCTATTGGATCGTTTCACGAAGGAATAAGCATGGCCCGGGCATGCGGACTTCCGGCGATTTTTTTAGTCGACAACAATCTATATTCGGTCGCTACCACTGTGTTGGAAACTGTGGGTTTCGAGGACATCGTAATTCGTGCAGCAGGCCAAGATATGCCGGGTCTCATCGTGGATGGAATGAACCCTGTTGCAGTTCGGGATGCGGTTCGGGTAGCACGGGATTATGCGATCGAGTCGTGCAGCCCAGTGCTGATCGAGGCAAAAACGTACCGATTTTTCCATCAGGCTGGAGGTCTTCCCGGCAGTGCATTTCGTTATCGCACTGCAGACGAAGAGGCCGAATGGACAGCGCGGGATCCGGTCGAAATATTTCCCGTAACTTGTATGGACGGTGGTCTATTGAATGCTGATGAAGTCGAGAAAATTCTTGATTTATCGGTCCGGTTGGTAACTGAAGTAGCAGATCGATGCACCGAACAAGTCAGCGGAGTGTGTCGTATACGCGAAAGTGTTCTGCCGGATCCTGGAAATGAGTTTAAAAATATCTTAAGTGATGGACATGAGTTTGAGGGAGTTCGGTTCGTTGACCCAGAAGATCTCCTTTTGGATCGGGAGGTTACTTTTTCTGAGGCCATTTCTAGAGTGATTCATCGTGCCATGGAACGTGAACCGGAAGTTTTTGTCCTTGGTGAAGAGGTTGGCCATTTACGCGGGGGCGCCTATGGATCCACGCGACATGCGCTTCGGTCATATCCGGATCGTGTTCTAAGTACACCTATCGCAGAGAATGGTTTCTCCGGAGTTGCCTTAGGTGCGGCCATGGTCGGTATGAAGCCGATAGTCGAGATCATGTTTCCTGATTTCGCGCTTGAAGCTGCAGATCAGCTCTTCAACCACATTCCAAAGGCACGCTATATGTATGGCGGTGATGTGAGGGCTCCGCTTGTTGTGAGGATTCGAACCGCCCAAGGTCGAGGATATGGGCCGCAACATAGCTCTGATCCGGCTGCACTATTTGGGTTATTCCCGGGGTGGCGGATCATTGCGCCCTCTTCGCCGTTCGACTACATAGGCTTGTTCAATACGGCGATGCAGTCCGAAGATCCCGTCCTTTTCATTGAGCATCACAAGCTTTGGGACACGAAGGGTTTGATCCCGGTCGATGATTTAGATTTTATGATCCCTTTCTCTACAGCGAAAGTAGTTAAGGAAGGTTCCCAAGTCACTGTTGCGACCTGGTCCCATCCGCTTCTTCGGGTGATGGGTGTTGTCGAACAACTTGAGAGAGAAGGAATTTCGGTTGAAGTTATCGATCTACGTTGTCTTGATCGGGCGAGTCTCGACATTAATTGTCTCGTGGAATCTGTTTCCAAAACAGGCGCTATTGCCGTAGTCGAAGATGCCACACTAAGTCACTCGATTGGTTCGCAGATAGCCGATTGCCTTTATCAAGAAATCTTTGGTCTACTTCGTCACCCGATCGCCCGAATTACTGGCAAAGATGTGCATATTCCAGTTTCGCGCTATCTAGAAGAGGAAGTATTGTTAGATGATTCGGAGATCAAGCGGCAGTTGCAGGATTTGGCTCAGTGAAGTAGACAGAATTTCTTGTATTTTTAAGCTTTAGGAAGGGATAGATATAAATGGAAAGATTGCCAAACAAAGTGTCATTAGTGGTCGGAGGCGGTCAAAGTTTAGGTGCTGAAATTTGCCGAAAGTTTGCCTCGGAAGGATCAAAAGTGGTGGTAGCAGACCTAAATGAGGAAGCAGCCATAGGAGTTGTTGAGGAGATCCAGCAGGCAGGGGGAGATGCTAGAGCCTGCGTTATGGACATGACTTCCTCTGAAGAAGTTACTTCTGCTGTCCAGCTTTGTGTCGATACCTACGGTTCTCTTGATGTTTTGGTTTGCAATGCTGCGATCTTTGGAGCGGGAAAAAATTTCCTGGAGATCGAAGAGAAAGAATGGGAACAGACTATTCGTGTGAATCTTGGTGGCCCTTTTTTATGCGCCCAGGCGGCCGCGCTGCAGATGAAGAATCAAGGGACTGGGGGGAATATCGTATTCATCTCGTCAGTTTCTGGCGTAGTAGCGAACGAACATCAAGCTGACTACAACACATCGAAACACGCGGTCATAGGGATGATGCGTTGTATCGCACAGGATTGTCGCAATTGGGGTATTAGGACTAACGCTGTTTGCCCTACAGGCATGCAAGACTCGGCAATGATGATTAACCACCCTCTAAAAGGGTCCCCCGATATAGCGAACTATGCTTCACTCACAGCCTTTGGTCGATTTGCATTTTGCGAAGAAATTGCAAATGCTGTGCTGTTCGCGGCGAGTGATGAAGCTTCGTTCATGACCGGTTCCATCTTGATGGTTGATGGTGGTGCTACAGCTATGCAGCCCTCACACGCCCAGATCACAGAAGGAAGCGCCAACTACATAAAGAGCTACGGGGCTCCGGCGGGCAACTCTTAACAAGGGCTGCCAACCGAACCCCAAGCCCCTCGTGTGAGGGGCCCCAGAAACTAAAGCTTGTATCTAGTTGTACAGCCGGTCGGCTTATCCGTCGGCACCGGGATACTGTACGTATTCTTCCATTAGTTCAACCAGGTTTCCGTCTGGATCCTCACAGAAACAGACGCTGACCGACCCTTCGGTTAGCTCAAAGTTGACGGGACCAGAAAAAAACGGGACACCCTTGCCTCTGAGTTCTTCCACTGCCTCGGGCAAGTCATCGACCACTAAAGCAAAGTGACAAGATCCGACCGACCCGTGATGTGTTATGTGATTGTTCTGGTCAACATCCCAGTATTCCAGTAGGTCAATGAGCACGTCCGGGCTATCAGGTGCGAGTAGTCGAGTAGATTGGGCTCTTGCTCCCACAAGTCCGTTGGCTTCGTCGACTTTGTCACCTTCTAGCTGGTGTTGTTCGACTTGCCGAAGACCGAGTTGTCCGACGTAAAAATCAAGCGACTTTTGAGTGTCACTAACGGTGATTGCAACATGATCGAATTTCCTGGCTTTAATTGCCATTTTGGGCGGGTCCTTACTGTTAAGTTCGCATTGTGGCTATGTCTATAGGTCCAGCATCCTAATACCAAAATGATTTGCATATGGAACAGCGGTGTGCCGGGCGAATAGAACGCTAAAGCGGTCAGCTCTAACTGTCAAGTTGGAAGGGAGCTCTCCCTTTATTCGAATTCTTTTTGGTTCAGCGTCCAGAGTAAAACCAATGATTCTGGTCTCAGAGAAGATCGGACCAGATTCCAGGGTAGTGAGCGTCAATTGAGGAGAGCATTAGTTGACTATCTTGTGAGCGTAGAGCTCTTACCATCTCCCGGTGCAAGGCCACTGTCTGTAGCGGATTTTGAGTATGGGAGGATTCTGATTCGTCAAGGACCCGATGCATCATGTCCCAGAAGAGTCCAGCGATACGTGACAACAGTGGGTTATTCAGACCTTGGTATAAACATTGGTGGAACTTGCGATCTAATGAGGGGTCGTAGATTCCGTCATTTGCCCGGATCTGCCATTCATCTAAGATCCCGTCTAGCTCTTTAAGCTTATGTGGGTCGCAAACTTCAACCAGTTGATGAGCTATTCCGCGATCTAAGACTTCACGAAGGTGCAGGAGATGCTTCACTGACTCCATCTCCACTCGTATTCCGTATGGCAGTGTTTCGAGGATGGGTTCGAAACTAAACGGCTGGACAAAAAGACCTGTGCCCACCCGTGCCTCAATTACCCCTTGCACTTCAAGGGCTTTCACTCCTTCGCGAACGGAATTTCTACTTACACCGAATATTTGGGCGAGCTGACCTTCTGGGGGGAGTTGGCTCCCCGGTGTCAATTCGTTTTGGACGATGAAATCTCGGATTGCCTCTTGGACTTGTCGATGGATAGGTTTTCTCTCAACTTTTTCGAGCTGTCCTCCTCTGCTTTGAGATTTCACGAGGACCTCCTTTGATGCACTTGAGAGATTAACTGAATCGATGTGTTGAACTGGCGGTAGAGGTTGATTTCGACCCTCTATCGTGTTGGCCTTTACGGTAGTTACAGTTATAGGATATCCTATTAGCCTAGATAACCACTATAATTACAGTACCTAGCTAGTGGGATGCTCTGCTAAGAGGCATTCGAGATCCCGTTGATGAAATGACCCTTTTGAGTGAGGCGCTTGTATGGAGTCTAACCAAGTTGCAATATCCGAGATGACGAGCCGGGAGCGTGTCCTCGCTGCACTAGCAAAACAACCAGTTGATAGAACACCGGTATGTAATCCGACTTCAGTTGCGACGGTTGAATTAATGGATTTAGCCGATGCTTATTTTCCAGAAGCTAATAGGGAACCAGAACTGATGGCGCGGCTAGCTGCCACCGGACATACAGAACTTGGATTTGATACGGTTATGCCCGTTTTTTCTATTATTCAAGAATCATCAGCTTTGGGATGTCTGATGCAGTGGGAGCAAAAAGATAATTGGCCCACGGTGCGCATGCGGGAACCGATTTGGGAAGCACCTGGTGACATTGTTTACCCAGATGACCTATTGGAACATCCGGACACCCAATGTGTGCTTGAGGCTATACGAATATTACGGAGGCAGTTTGGCGAAGAGGTAGCTGTAATTGGCAAGACGATGGGACCTTGGAGTCTTGCTTACCATGGTTTTGGTGTGGAGCAGTTTCTCCTCATGTCCTTGGATGATGAATCTCAAACTCGGGAAGTTCTCGATCGTCTCAAGGAAGTATCCGTTATGTTCGGCCTTGCCCAGATCGAGGCGGGTGCAGATGCATTGACTTTTCCCGACCACGCAACTGGAGATTTAGTCTCGGGTGAGTACTACGAGCGCTATCTGAAAGACCTTCATATTGAGATGGCTGATCGCATCCACTGTCCACTCATCCTCCATATTTGCGGAAGGACAGTCGATCGGATGCCTTTCATTGCAGAGACTGGCATGGCTGCGTTCCATTTCGATTCTAAGAACACTCCTCTGGAGTCCGTCGAAGCGGTTAATGGTGGCATCTCACTTGTTGGGAATATAAATAACCCTGAGACTCTTTTCTCTAAGACACCCCAGGATGTTCGTGCCGAAGTACTTAGGAATTTGGAAGCCGGTGTCGAGATGATTGGACCTGAGTGCGCAATACCTCTTCAGACCCCGATTGAGAACTTGCTTGAAATTCCCAAAACCGTTCGCGAATGGCATGCAGGGCATTCCACAGATATTTAAGAGAAGGGCAATCTGATGGTTGAGATCTCAGACATTTTTAATGAAACAATCCGCCATGAAATCGAAGAATTCCTGGAGGTACCTGAGGAGATCGAGCGGAATGTGAGGCTATTTAGCTCTGTTTCCCCCTTACTCCAGGAGATAGCGGCAGCTCTCATTGATGGTAATCACGAGAGTGTTGATGCTCTCACGCAACAAGCCCTAACCGAAGGTTATGAGGCTTTAGAGGTTATGGACGGTGGGCTTATTTCCGGAATGGGAATTGTGGGCATTAAGTTTCGAGAAGCTTTTATATTTGTTCCCGAAGTCCTTTCGTGTGCGCGTGCCATGAAAGCCGGTATGAAACATATCGAACCCATTCTCTCAGCTTCTGGTATTGAACCAATCGGGTCGGTTGTCATGGGCACTGTTAAGGGAGACCTTCATGACATCGGCAAAAACCTTTGCATCATGATGTTGGGGGGTGCTGGTTTCGAGTGTATTGACTTGGGTGTTGACACCTCGGCAGATGATTTCATCGACGCTGTCGAAGAAAGTGGTGCTCGTATCGTTGGCATGTCCGCACTACTGACCACCACAATGCCCTACATGGGGGTTGCTATCGAAGCTTTTATTGACGCAGGTATTAGAGACGATGTTCAGATAATGGTTGGTGGAGCGCCGGTGACAGAAGAATTTGCTGATGCTATGGGTGCCGATGGTTACGGCAAAGACGCCCTGGCTTGTGTGGAACTTGCGAAAGACCTTCTTGGAGTGAATTAGTGACGGATTCGGAAGCCGCTGAGCTGCGTAAACGTCTCGACAGGATCGGAGAGATCTTTGGCGATCTAGTTTCTCATGCAGAAAAGACTTCTATCGAGCGGTGCCCCTACAGGGATCGCTTCGATAGCTGTACGGCTCTTTTTTCGTGTCGTAACCAGCAGTCTGTTGTAGGGGAATCTGTTGAAAAACCCCAGTGTGGGCATGATGGGGTATTTGATTACCGGGATGCTTGGGAGGCTAAACCCGGACACGCGGAAAATGTGAAGCAGAAGATCGTGAGTATCCGTGCAGAAGCAGAGGAACGCAGAGGTACCGGAGAGATAGAGCGAGAGCAGTTGTGACCGCAGAAAGTGAGAAGTTGTCTACTTCGACGAAGACAATTTTTGATTATGCGGACGGACGAGGGGTCAGGATTCCCTCGTCTTGTGGTCGGGTTGGCCAATGCCACGAGTGTGTTGTTGAAATAACTCAGAATTCCAATTGTTTAAACAATCGATCCGAAGTTGAGGAGTTCCTTTCGGGGGAGTTCCGTCTGGCGTGTCAAGCAAGCTTTGATACCCAGAGCGTGCCGCCGGAGTTTAAGTTGCTTTGGCAAAAGCCGAGAATTTTAGAGTCCTCAACACTTTCGAGTGCTTCAAGTGAACTTGATCCGGTCATTAGATCAGACGGACGACTTGTATATGAAGGGTCTACTTCGATCGGCTCTTTTCGGAGTTCGGTACTTGGTCTCGTCATTGACCTAGGAACCACGACCGTGGTGATGGAGCTAGTCGATTTGTCTACTGGACAGGTTAGAACATCGCGTAGTTTTGAGAATCCTCAGAGGTTTGGCGGCAGCGACATAATGAATCGTATTTCGTATGACGGAACTCCAACGGCTGCTGGGGAGCTCCAGAAGGCAGTAATTGCCGTGGCGAATCGACAAGTTCGGCAGATGACAAAAGAAATTGGGTGTTCTCCAGCTGAGGTTTATGAGATTGTGGTGGTTGGTAACACGACTATGAGGGATCTTATTTTTGGGCTTGATGTCCAACCAATTGGGCAACGTCCATACAAGTCTCTAACAGAAACTGAAAAAGATGATCCAGACGCTTCTACGGCACTAACCGAAAAAGCCAGTCATCTTGGCTTTCGTGTCCATCGGGAAGCCAAAGTCCATGGTCTTCCTCTTCTCGCTAGCCACTTAGGGGCTGACACCGTTGCAGGGATGCTAGCTGTCGGAATGTTGGGAAATAATATAGAGCTCGATGACCCTAGTGAAACAGTCATGTTGGTTGATGTCGGAACTAATACAGAAGTCGTGTTACGTCATGAGGGAAATTTTTATGGAGCTTCCTGTCCTGCAGGTCCTGCGTTTGAGGGTGGCCAAGTTTCTTGTGGAATGAGAGCTTACGAAGGGGCCATAGAGGCGATACGGCTAGACGAGGACGGAAAGGGGCTTTCTTTTTCTACAATTGGAGATGCGGAGCCGAAAGGATTTTGCGGTTCAGGATTAATCGATCTTCTTGCGGAGTTAGTAAACCGAAATATAATCGACGAATTTGGCGTCTTTCTTGAGAATCCGAAATTGTCAGAATTTACCATTCTCGAAGATTACAACCTCAAGATATCAAGGCAAGATATTAGCAATCTTGCACAGGCTAAATCAGCGAATTACAGCGGCCAGTTCCTAACTCTTCTCAGTGCCAGTGTCGATCCAGTAGAGGTAGATCGTTTATATTTGGCTGGCGCATTTGCCAATTATATTAACGTAGAGAATGCTTGTTCCATCGGGCTTGTCGCTCCTGTTCTTCCCAAAAATATTGAGAGGGTAGGAAATGCGGCACTCCATGGGGCACGGATGGCCTTGCTGTCGCAAAGCCAAAGATCTTCTCTCAATTCAGCTAGTTCACAAATAAAACATATTGAACTTGAGACAATGCCCCAGTTCTTTGAGGTATTCGTAGAAGGTTGTCAGCTTAAAGCTATGCCTGACCGTATCGGAGCATCAGTGCAATGAGCTTCTCTGGTAAAAGTTGTTGAACAAGTAGGAAGTATGAAACCACAAGAGCAATTTATTATTATTGGCGAAAATATCCATACGACTCGGGTGCTACTAAAAAAAGGTAAGCGATATCTGATCGAAGGATCCGAAGAGTACGTTCTTTACAGTGATTCAGCTGGCAGAGATAAAAAGCTTGCTTTATCTGAATCGGCGAAGCTCGGACAGGATTATGATCAAGGTCGGATCAAACACGTCAAGGTGGCACTCCAGATGGCGATGGGTGTTGATGAAACCCAGGATGCTGGGAAGTCGTATTTGAACGCTCTGATTAATCATCAAGTAAATGCTGGTGCACACTATTTAGATCTAAATGTCGATGAAATTTCGCTTGAGAGAATTGAACAAGAGAGGGCGATGGAATGGCTAGCTGGATTTGTTTCTAGTCAGACGGAGTTGCCCTTAGCGATCGATTCGTCTGCAGTGAGTGTCATTAAGGCGGGAATTGTTGGATGGGAAGCCGGGCCTGGAAGTGCAAATCGGCCGCTACTTAATTCAGCTTCTCTTGAGCGACTAGACGTTCTTGATTTG
>Ga0310344_10000210_pt1 | contig 49108 bp, 40 predicted proteins | sample HC15DNA20200_MG_FD_203801 | JGI IMG/M metagenome (GOLD analysis project Ga0310344, IMG submission 203801) | Marine microbial communities from station ALOHA, North Pacific Subtropical Gyre - HC15-DNA-20-200_MG | ecosystem: Environmental > Aquatic > Marine > Oceanic | place: Pacific Ocean: North...
TTCCGCGACATCCAGGACCAGTACATGCGCGAGCGGGGGATCGACTACTTCCTCAACAGCCGCCGCGCCACGCTGGCCCAGCGCGACTACGCCATCGACAACCCGATGAAGTGGAAGGACTACGGCGAGAACGTGTGGGGCCTGACCGCCAGCGACGGCCCGCAGAACACCAGCCAGGAATACCGTGGCGAGCAGCGCCAGTTCCGCCATTACTCCTCGCGCGGCGCCGGCCTGCGGGAGAACTTCGACGACGGCACCATCGCGCCGACCGCGGCGATCTCCTCGATCGTGTTCGCGCCGGAGGTGGTGATCCCGGCCACCGAGGAAATGCACAAGCGCTACGGCGACTACCTGTATTCCAGCTACGGCTTCCTGGATTCGTTCAACCCCAGCTTCAACTACGACATCCCGCTCAAGACCGGGCGCGTGGTGCCGGACCGCGGCTGGGTGGCCAGCGATTACATCGCCATCGACCAGGGCCCGATCCTCACGATGATCGCGAACTACCGCAACGAGTTCGTGTGGACCGTGATGAAGAAGAACAAGTACATCCGTACCGGCCTGGAACGTGCCGGCTTCACCGGCGGCTGGCTGGCGCCGGAGGGCGAGGCGCCGCAGCAGCCGAAGAAGGACGAACAGGCGGCCGCCGCGCGGGCGATCGGCATTGCCGAATCGCGTGCGGCCGCGGCCGAGGCGCAGCAGAACCCCGCGCAGCGCCAGCAGCAGAAGCCGGAGTGAGCGCGCGCATGGGCCGGCTGCTCGTCGCGGGGCTGCTGCTCGCCGGCCTGGCGGCCGGCTGCACGCGTGCGCCTCAGGGCGAGACGATCCGCTTCTGGGCGATGGGCCGCGAGGCCGAGGTGGTCACCGAACTGGTGGCCGACTTCGAGAAGGAGAACCCCGGCCTGCACGTGGACGTGCAGAACATCCCGATGACCGCCGCGCACGAGAAGCTGCTGACGGCCTTCGCCGCCGACGGCCTGCCGGACGTGTGCCAGCTCGGCAACACCTGGTTGCCCGAGTTCGCGATGCTGGACGCGCTGGAGCCGTTGCAGCCCTACGTGGACCGCTCCAAGGTCATCGACCCGAAGGATTACTTCCCTGGCGTCTGGGACACCAATGTCGTCAACGGCACCCTGTACGGCGTGCCGTGGTACGTGGACACGCGCCTGCTGTTCTATCGCAAGGACCTGCTGGCCGAGGCCGGCGTCACCCGGACACCGCAGACCTGGGCCGAGTTCGAGCAGGCGATGGCCGCGGTGAAACGGCACGTCGGCCCGCAGCGCTACGCGATCATGATGCCGCTCAACGAGTTCGAGCAGCAGCTGTCCTTCGCGCTGCAACAGGACGACCCGCTGCTGCGCGACAACGACAACTACGGCAACTTCCGCAGCCCCGGCTTCCGCAAGGCGCTGGCGTTCTACGCCAACATGTACGAGCAAGGCTGGGCGCAGAAGGTCTCCGAAACCCAGATCTCCAACGTCTGGTACGAATTCTTCAACGGCTCGTTCGCCTTCTATCTCTCCGGCCCCTGGAACGTGCGCGAGTTTCGCCTGCGCCAACCGCCGGGCATGGAAGGCAAGTGGGGCACGATGCCGCTGCCCGGCCCGAATGGCCCGGGCGCAGGCATCGCCGGCGGCGCCAGCCTGGTGATCATGCGCCAGTCGCAGCACAAGGATGCGGCGTGGAAGTTGATCGAATTCCTCTCGCGCCCCCAGCAGCAGGCGCGCTTCCACGCCATCATCGGCGACCTGCCGCCGCGTCGCAGTACCTGGCAATACCCCTCGCTGCGTGAAGATCCGCTGGCGCAGGCGTTCGGCGACCAGCTCGAACGCGTCAAGGCCACGCCGAAGGTGCTGGAGTGGGAGCGCATCGTGCAGGAAATGCGCCTGGTCACCGAACGGGTGGTGCGCGGGGGCGAAAGCCAGGAGAACGCGGTGCAGGAACTGGACAAGCGCGTGGACGACATCCTCGCCAAGCGGCGCTGGATCTGGGCGCAGCAGCACCCGGATACGCCGAAGGCCGCGGAGACCACGCCATGAAGCGCTACACGCTCGCCGGCTGGGTGTTCACCGCGCCCGCGCTGCTCGTGCTGGGCATGTTCTTCGGCGTGCCGGTGCTGGCCGCGCTGGTACTCAGCCTGACCGACTTCGACCTCTACGCGCTGGCTGACAGCAGCCACCTGCGCTTCGTCGGCCTGGGCAACTACATCGACCTGCTGCAGACGCCGCTGTTCTGGAAGTCGCTGTGGAATACCACCTACTTCGTGCTGCTCGGCGTGCCGGTGTCCATTGCCGTCTCGCTCGGCGCGGCGATGCTGCTCAACGCCAAGGCGGCACGGTTCCGCGCGCTGTTCCGCACCGCGCTGTTCGCCCCGGTGGTGACCACGCTGGTGGCGGTGGCCGTGATCTGGCGCTACCTGTTCCACGTCAAGTACGGCCTGGTGAACTGGGGCCTGGGGCACCTGGGCATCTCGCCGGTGGATTTCCTCGGCGACCCGCGCTGGGCGATGCCCACCATCATGCTGTTCGCGGTGTGGAAGAACTTCGGCTACAACATGGTGATCTTCCTGGCCGGTCTGCAGGGCATCCCGCAGGACCTGTACGAGGCCGCGCGCATCGACGGCGCCTCGAAGTGGAAGCAGTTCCTGCACATCACCTTGCCGATGCTCGGCCCGGTGCTGATGGTGGTCGGGGTGATCACCGTCTCCGGCTATTTCCAGCTGTTTGCCGAACCCTACGTGATGACCCGCGGCGACCCGCTGCAAAGCACGGTGAGCGTGCTGTATTTCATGTTCGAGGAAGGTTTCAAGTGGTGGAACCTCGGCCGCGCCTCGGCGGTGGCGTTCCTGTTGTTCCTCATCATCCTGGCGGTGACCACCGTGATGCTGCGCTTCGGCCGCAAGAAGGACCTGGTATGAGCCGCGAAATCGGCCAGTCGCGCTGGAATGCCTGGCTCGTCAACGGCGGCCTGCTGTTGCTGGCGCTGGTCGCCGTCGGCCCGCTGCTGTGGATGGCCTCGGTCTCGTTCATGCCGACCGGCGAGGCGAGCACGTTCCCGCCGCCATTGCTGCCCTCGAAGTGGACGACCGCCAACTACCACGAGTTGTTCGAGCGGACCGGCATGGCGAGCCACTTCGCCAACTCGCTGGGCGTCTCGCTGGCGATCACGCTCGGCTCGCTGCTGGTCAATACCCTGGCGGGCTACGCGTTCGCCAAGCTGCGCTTCGTCGGGCGCGAGCGGATCTTCCAGGTCCTGCTGGCCGCGCTGGTGATCCCGGCGCAGGTGGCGATGCTGCCGCTGTTCCTGCTGATGAAGCAGCTGCACCTGGTCAACAGCTTCGGCGGGGTGATCCTGCCGGCATTGGCCACGGTGTTCGGCATCTTCCTGGTGCGCCAGTATGCGCGCGGCATTCCCGACGAACTGCTGGAAGCGGCGCGCATCGATGGTGCCAGCGAGATGCGCATCTTCTTCCAGATCGTGCTGCCGATGCTCAAGCCGGTGCTGGTGACGCTGACCATCTTCACCTTCATGGGCGCCTGGAACGATTTCATGTGGCCGCTGATCGTGCTCACCGACCAGGAGCACTACACGCTGCCGGTCGCGCTGGCCTCGCTGTCGCGCGAGCACATCATGGACGTGGAACTGATGATGGCCGGCGCGGTGATCACGGTGATCCCCGTGCTGCTGCTGTTCCTTGCGCTGCAGCGTTACTACATCCAGGGTTTGCTGCTGGGTAGTGTGAAAGGCTGAGGCGGGCGACCATCGCGACGCGGACCACGGCCGTGTCGCGGCAACACCAACGAAACAGGACCACGATGTCACCGATGATCCACAAGCTCGGATTCTGGGCGGTACTGGCGCTGTGCGCCGGCATCCCGGCGCACGTTGCCGCGCAAGAGGCCAAGGTGCTCGACGATTTCGACGACATCACGCCGTGGAAGCTGGTGGTTTCCAACCAGGTCAGCGGCTCGCTGCGCCCGGTGAGCGTGCCGGGCGGCGGCAAGGCGTTGTGCTTGGACTACAACTTCAACGGCGTCTCCGGCTATGCCGGCATCCGCCGCGAGCTGCCGGTCGCATACCCGGACAACTACCAGTTCAGCTTCAACCTGCGCGGCGACTCTCCGGGCAACGACCTGCAGTTCAAGCTGATCGACGCCAGCGGCGACAACGTGTGGTGGGTGAACAAGCCCGGCTTTGCATTCCCCAAGAACTGGACGCCGCAGGTTTACCGCAAGCGCCAGATCAGCAAGGCCTGGGGGCCGGAGCCGGATCCCACGCTCAAGCGCAGCGCGAGCGTGGAGTTCACCATCTACAACAAGGTGGGCGGCAAGGGCACTGCGTGCTTCGATCGTCTCGCATTGACCGCGTTGCCGCCGCCTGACAACTCGCCGTTCCGGGCGACCGCCATCACCGATACCGCGCCTGCGCTGGAGCAGCGCATCGCCGACGGCAAGACCGACACCTTCTGGCTCAGCGGCGGGGTCAAGACCCAGACCGTGACCCTGGACCTGGGCAAGGTGCGCGAATTCGGTGGCGCCATCGTGGATTGGATTCCGGGCCTGGAGGCCTCGCAGTACGACGTGCGCGGCTCGGTGGACGGCCGCAGCTGGAAACCACTGCGCAGCGTGGTGGCCGGTGCCGGTGGCACCGATTTCCTCGCGCTGCCCGATACCGAGGCACGCTACCTGCGCTTTGACCTCAAGAATGGGCCGAACTGGCGCTACGGCCTGCGCGAGATCACCCTCAAGCCGCTGGACTGGGCGGCCACGCCGAACGGATTTATCAGCTCGGTGGCGGCGCTGTCGCCGCGCGGCGCGTTCCCGCGCGCCTATACCGGCGAGCAACCGTACTGGACGCTGATCGGCCTGGATGGCGGCACCGAGCAGGGGCTGGTGGGCGAGGACGGCGCGGTCGAGGTGGGCAAGGGGGGCTTCAGCGTCGAACCGTTCGTGCGGGCCGGCGGGAAGTGGATCAGCTGGGCGGACGTGAGCAGCGAACAGAGCCTGCAGGACGACTACCTGCCGATTCCCAGCGTGCAATGGCACCACGATGCGCTCGAACTGCGCGTGACCGCCTTCGTGCAGGGCACGCCGGCGCAGGCGCAGCTGGTGGCGCGCTACCAGTTGCGCAACACCGGCAAGGAGGCGCGTGACTTCAGCCTGGCACTGGCGGTGCGTCCGTTCCAGGTCAACCCGCCGACCCAGTTCCTCAACACCGTCGGCGGCATCAGCCGCATCGAGCAGATGGCGGTCGATGGCGGGCAGGTGAGCGTCAACGGCAAGCCGAAGGTGTTCGCCGCGCAGGCGCCGGACGCCAGTTTCGTCACCGCCTTCGACAGCGGGATGGCCGTCAAGCAACTCTCCGCCGCGAAGCTGCCGGCGACACGGCAGGTGAAGGACGACACCGGGCTGGCCTCCGGCGCGTTGGTCTACAACTGGCACCTGGAGCCGGGCCAGACGCGCGAGGTGGCCATCGTGGTTCCGCAGACCGGCACCGCCGCGCTGCCGGCCGGCTTCGATGCCGACCGCGCCCAGCAACAGGTCGCGCAGGCCTGGCGTGACCGGCTGGATCGCGTGCGCTTCACCGTGCCGGCCGAAGGTCAGCCGATGGTGGACACGCTGCGCACCGCGCTGGCCCACATGCTGATCTCCCGCAATGGCCCGCGCTTGCAGCCCGGGACGCGCTCGTACGCGCGCAGCTGGATCCGCGACGGCGCGATGATCTCCGAGGGGCTGCTGCGCATGGGCCGCGAGGACGTAGTGCGCGAATACGTGGACTGGTTCGCCCCGTTCCAGTTCCAGAACGGCATGGTGCCTTGCTGCGTGGACGACCGCGGCAGCGACCCCGTACCGGAGAACGACAGCCACGGCGAGCTGATCTACAACATCGCCGAGTACTACCGCTACACGGGCGACCGCGCCTTCCTGGACGCGATGTGGCCGCACGTGCTCGGCGCTTTCAACTACATGGAGCAACTGCGCGCCAGCGAGCGCACCGAAGAGAACTTCATGCGCAACCCGGCCTTCTACGGCATGATGCCGGTGTCGATCAGCCACGAAGGCTATTCGGCCAAGCCGATGCATTCGTACTGGGACAATTTCTGGGCATTGCGCGGCTACAAGGACGCGGCCGACATCGCCAACACGCTGGGCAAGGTGGACGAAGCGCCGCTGATGGCGGGCGCGCGCGACGAGTTCCGCGGCGACCTGGCCGCCTCGCTGCAGGCGGCGGTGCGCCAGCACGGCATCGACTTCCTGCCAGGTTCGGCCGAGTTGGGCGACTTCGATGCCACCTCCACCACCATCGCACTGGCCCCGGGGGGCGAGCAGGGGCGGCTGCCGGCCGACCTGCTGGACAACACCTTCCAGCGCTACTGGGACGAGTTCGTGCAGCGCCGCGACGGCACCCGCCCGTGGAAGGACTACACGCCTTACGAATGGCGCAACGTCGCCGCGTTCGTGCGCCTGGGCTGGCGCGACCGCGCCTGGGATGCGGTGTCCTTCTTCTTCAAGGACCGCGCGCCGCAGCCCTGGAACCAGTGGGCCGAGGTGGTCTCGCGCACGCCGCGCAAGCCGTTCTTCGTCGGTGACCTGCCGCACGCCTGGGTGGCCTCGGATTTCGTGCGCTCGATGCTGGACATGTTCGCCTACGGGCGCGAGGTGGACGACAGCATCGTGCTCGCCGCCGGCCTGCCGACGCGCTGGTTCGAAGGGCAGGGCGTGTCGATTGGCGACCTGCGCACGCCTCATGGCCGCCTGGGTTACCGTCTGCAGCGCAATGACCGCCAGCTGGTGCTGGACGTGCCCGCCGGCATCACCCCGCCGGCCGGTGGTCTGGTGTTGCCGTGGCCTTACAGCGGAAAGCCGGGGGACGCGAAGGTCAATGGCGAGCCGGTGGAGTGGGAAAACGGCGAGCTGCGCCTCCATGCGGTGCCGGCACACGTGGAGATCGACGTGCCGTCTTCGGTGCGGCGGGCGGAGCGCAAGCGGGATTGAGGCCTGCCTGCGTTGCGGGGACGTGTCTGCCTTCTTCGTGTAGGAGCGGCTTCAGCCGAGACCAAGGGCTGCGTCGGTCGCGGCTGAACCCGCTCCTACAAGGTGCTCACCCCGTTAGCCGCTGGCGCCGCAGCCGCAGCGCATTGCCCACCACCGAGGCCGAGCTCAGGCTCATCGCCAATGCCGCGAACATCGGCGACAGCAGCCAGCCGGTCAGCGGATACAGCACACCGGCGGCCAGCGGCACACCCAAGCCGTTATAGACCAGCGCGAAGCCCAGGTTCTGCCGCATGTTCGCCACGGTGGCCTGCGACAGGCCGCGCGCCACCGCGATGCCGCGCAGGTCGCCCTTCACCAGCGTCACCTGCGCGCTGTTCATCGCCACGTCCGTGCCGGTGCCCATCGCGATGCCGACATCGGCCCGCGCCAGCGCCGGCGCGTCGTTGATGCCGTCGCCGGCCATCGCCACCACGTGGCCTTCGCTCTGCAAGCGTTCGACCAACGCGAGCTTGTCCTGCGGCTTCACTTCGCCATGCACCTCGTCGATGCCCAACCGCGCGGCCACCGCACGCGCGGTGGTCTGGCCATCGCCGGTGGCCATCACCACGCGCAGGCCGGCGGCATGCAACGTGGCCAGCGCTTCGGGCGTGCTGGGCTTGATCGGGTCGGCCACCGCCAGCAGGCCGGCCAGTGCGCCGTCGACGGCCAGGTGCATCACGCTCGCGCCTTGCATGCGCAACGCCTCCGCCTGTTCCGACAACGGCGCCACTTCCACGCCCACCTTCGCCATCAGCGCGCCATTGCCCAGTGCCAGCGCGTGGCCCTCCACGCGGCCGCGCACGCCGATGCCCGACGCTGATTCGAAGTCTTCGACGCTCGACAATCCCAGTTCCTGCGCGCGCGCCTGCGCGACGATCGCCGCGGCCAGCGGATGCTCGCTGCCCTGGTCGAGGCTGGCGGCCAGGCGCAACACCGTATCGGCATCGAACCCCGCGGCGGGCACCACGCGCTCGAAAGCCGGTCGGCCTTCGGTAAGCGTGCCGGTCTTGTCGACGATCAACGTGTCGACGCGGCGCAGGTTCTCGATGGCCGCCGCGTCTCGAAACAGGATGCCCAGCGTGGCGCCGCGACCGGTCGCCACCATGATCGACATCGGCGTCGCCAGCCCCAGCGCGCAAGGGCAGGCGATGATCAGCACCGCGACCGCGTTGACCAGGCCGAATACCCAGCCCTGCGCCGGACCGAACAGGCCCCATGCGAAGAATGTCAGCAGCGCCGCCGCGGCCACCGCCAGTACGAATACCCCGGCCACGCCATCGGCCATGCGTTGCATCGGCGCGCGCGAACGCTGCGCCTGCGCGACCATCTGCACGATCTGCGACAGTACCGTCTCCGCGCCGACGCGCTCGCTGCGCATCAACAGCGCGCCGCTGGTATTGAGCGTGGCGCCGATCAGCGCATCGCCAGGACGCTTGGTCAGCGGCACCGGCTCGCCGGTAAGCATGGACTCGTCCACCGCGCTCTGGCCTTCCAGCACGCGACCATCGGTGGGAATCTTCTCGCCGGGCCGCACCCGCAACCGGTCGCCGACCTGGACGTCGGCCAGCGGCACGTCTTCCTCTTGGCCGTCCTCGCGCACGCGCCGCGCGGTCTTGGGCGCCAGCCCGAGCAGCGAGCGGATGGCCGCCGAGGTCTGCGCCCGTGCGCGCAGTTCGAGCAACTGGCCAAGCAGCGTGAGCGAGATGATCACCGCCGCCGCCTCGAAGTACACGTTCACCCGGCCCATCGACACGAAGGATGCGGGGAATATGCCGGGTGCCACCGTGGCCACCACGCTGTAGACGAAGGCCGCCCCGGTCCCCAGGCTGATCAGGGTCCACATGTTCGGACTGCGGTGGACCACCGATTGCCAGCCGCGCTGGAAGAAGGGGGCCCCGGCCCACAGCACCACCGGCAACGTCAGCAACAGCTCGACCCAGCTCTGCGTCGCCATGTCCATCAAGTGCAGGCGATGGCCGAACATGGCCAGCGACATCACCACCAGCGACAGCGGCAGCGTCCACCAGAAACGGCGGGAGAAATCGCGCAGCTCGGGGTTGTCGTCCTCTTCGAGGCTCGGCATTTCCGGCTCCAGCGCCATGCCGCACTTGGGACAGGTGCCCGGATGGTCCTGCCGGATCTCTGGATGCATGGGGCAGGTGTAGATCGTGCCGGCCGGCGCGGGCGGGTTCGGCTTCGCGGCGGCATGCCCATCGCCGTGCAGGTAACGCGCAGGCGTCGCCTGGAACTTGGCCGCGCATCCGGCGCTGCAGAAGTAGTAGGTCTGGCCCTCATGCTCGAGGCGATGCTTCGATTCCGTCGTGACACGCATGCCGCAGACGGGATCGCGCAGCGGGGCGGCATCGCCGCTGCCTTGGCCGTGGCAGCACGCATGGGAAGGGCCAGCCGCGTCGTGATGATGTTCGTGGGGCGAATGCATCAAGGGCTCCTGTCGACGCTCTATGTTAGGCCTGGGAAGGCGATGGGGACCAACCTGCGACAAGCTGCCGCTTTCCGGCTTGTCCGCGGCACGTGATCGGGCCGCTGGGCGGGGGCTGTGGGGCTGCTTGTTGCGTGGAGTCGAAGCGGGCTGATATCGCACGGTCGCGGCTGAAGCCGCTCCTACAGGAGATCCAGAACAGGACAGCGGTGTGGGCGGGCGCGCGAGGCTGCCCAAAAAGAATGCCGCGCTAAGCGCGGCATTCCCTCAAACCATCAAGGCGCGAGAAGCGCTCAGCCAGCGCGCACCTGCGCCACGATCCTTGCGGCGGCCGCCGCACTGTCACGCACCTTGTGCCATTCGCCCTTGGCCAGCCAGTCCTTGGGCACCATCCACGAGCCACCGATGCACAGCACGTTCGGCTGCGACAGGTATTGGCCCGCCGTGTCCTCGCTGATGCCACCCGTGGGACACAGCTTCAGCTCCGCCAACGGACCGGCCAGTCCCTTCAGCATCTGCAGGCCACCCACCGCCGACGCCGGGAACAGCTTGCAGACCCGGAAACCCCGGCCCATCAGCCCGAGGAACTCCGTCGGCGTCGCCGCGCCGGGCACCACCGGGATCGGCGCATCGGCCAGCAGGTCGGCCAGCACTGGCGGCGTACCCGGGGTCACCAGGAAATCGGCGCCCGCATCGATCGATTGCAGCATCTGCAGCTCGCTCAACACCGTGCCCGCGCCCACCACCAGTTCGGGGCGCTCGCGCTTGAGCGTGGCCAGCGCTTCCATGGCCACCGGCGTGCGCAGCGTCAGCTCGATCGCCGGCAGGCCGCCTTCCAGCAGCGCGTCGGTGACCGCGCGCGCCTGGTCCAGGCTGTCGACGGTGATGACCGGGAGGATGCCAGCCTGCAACAGCAGCAGTTCGGCGCGGTTCTGGAGATCGGCAATCGTCATGGTGTCCTCGATACCTTGCAAAGGGGGCAGGGCGCTTACGCGTCCTTGGCTTCGTGCGGAGCAGCCGCGGCGGCGGCATCGCCGCCGAGCTCGTATTCGGCGTCGTATTCCCAGATCGTCCCGTCGGCGGCCATCGGGCCACAGCCAATCGAGATGGCGCCCTGGTCGGCCGGGCCCACCACCTGGCGGTTGATCGCGAACAGGTTGCGGCCCATGTCATGGCCGGCCGGCGCGGTGTTCGGCGCCAGTTCGCGCGCCGCCCACTCGGTGGCCGACACCTTCACTTCCAGCGTGCCGGCCTCGCCGTCGAGCACGATCATGTCGCCCTCGCGGATGCGGGCGATCGGACCGCCGCGCGCCGCCTCCGGCGTCACGTGGATCGCCGCGGGGATCTTGCCCGACGCGCCGGACAGGCGGCCGTCGGTGACCAGCGCCACGCGCCGGCCCTGGTTCTGCAGCAGGCCCAGCAGCGGCGCCAGCGAATGCAGCTCCGGCATGCCGTTCGCGCGCGGGCCCTGGTAACGCACCACCGCCACGAAATCCTGCGGCAGCGCACCGGCCGCGTGCAGCTTGTTGAGCACCTGCGGCGCATCCACCACCACGGCCGGCGCTTCGATGCGACGGTACTGCGGCTTCACCGCCGACAGCTTGATCAGCGAACGGCCGATATTGCCGCGCAGCAGGCGCAGGCCGCCCTGGCTTTCAAACGCATCGGCGACCGGACGTGCCACTTCCGTATCCGCGCTGGTCGGCGTACCCGGCACGAACACCACCTTGCCGTCCTGCAGCCGCGGTTCCTGCGCGAAGGCGCGCATGCCGCCCTCGACGATCGTCGGCAAGTCATCGTGCATCAACCCGGCGTCCATCAACTCGCGGAACACGAACGAGGTACCGCCGGCCGCGTGGAAGCGGTTCACGTCGGCTTCGCCGTTCGGATACACGCGCGCCAGCAGCGGCACGGTTTGCGAGATCAGGTCCATGTCGTCCCAGGTCAGGACGATGCCAGCCGCGCGCGCCACCGCGATCCAGTGGATGGTGTGGTTGGTCGAACCGCCAGTGGCCATCAGCGCCACGATGGCGTTGACGATAGCGCGTTCGTCGATCAGGCGGCCGAACGGACGGAAATCCTCGCCCAGCGCGGTGATCGCCAGCGCACGCTCGGCTGCAGTGTGGGTCAGGGCATCGCGCAGCGGCGTGCCCGGGTTGATGAAGGATGCGCCGGGCATCTGCACGCCCATCGCCTCCAGCAGCACCTGGTTGGAGTTCGCCGTGCCATAGAAGGTGCAGGTGCCCGGTGCGTGGTACGAGGCGGCCTCGGCTTCCAGCAACTCGGCGCGCGTGGCCTCGCCGGCCGCGTAGCGCTCGCGCACTTCGGCCTTCTGCTTGTTCGGGATGCCCGGCGTCATCGGGCCGGCCGGCAGGAACACCGCCGGCAGGTGGCCGAAGGCGAGCGCGCCGATCAGCAGGCCCGGCACGATCTTGTCGCACACGCCCAGGTAGACGGTGGTGTCGAACATGTCGTGGCTCAGGCCGATCGCGGTGGCCTGCGCGATGACATCGCGCGAGAACAGCGAAAGCTCCATGCCGGCGCGGCCCTGGGTCACGCCGTCGCACATCGCCGGTACGCCGCCGGCGACCTGTGCGGTGGCACCGAGCGAACGCGCGGTTTCGCGGATCAGTTCCGGGTAGTGCTCGAACGGCTGGTGCGCCGAGAGCATGTCGTTGTAGGCGGTGATGATGCCCAGGTTCGGGGTGACGCTGCCGCGCAGGCGGTCCTTGTCGGTCGGGCCGCAAGCGGCGAAACCGTGGGCGAGGTTGCCGCAACTCAGGCGGCTGCGGAAAGGACCCTCGCGCAGGGCGGCGTCGATGCCGGCCAGGTAGGCGGCGCGCGAGGCGGCGCTGCGCAGGCGGATGCGTTCGGTGACGGCTTGGATATTCGGATGCAGGCTCATTGGCAGGCGGCTATGAGTGGGAGGCCACGCGGGCGCCGGTGGGGCGTGCGGCGGGACGGTAAGGACGACGGCCGATGGCCGCCGCCCGCGGGGCACGCGTCATGCGCACCAGTGGACCCGCAGGTGCGCGCCAGGCTGCTGGATCGCGACGCGGATGGGGTATTGCGTGGGATCTTCGCCGGCGAGCGCGGCCTGGAGCATGTCCAGTTTCTGCTTGCCGCGCAGCAGCAACAGGCGCGTTTCGCACTGCTCCAGGCCGAGCGGGGTGAGCGTGATGCGCAGCGGCCAGCTGTTGGCGCCCGGGCAGCCGGTCGCGTCGAGCGCGGCATAGGGCTGCTGGCTGGCCAGCGCCTTGGGCAGGTCGATCGAGCCGGGGAACAGCGAAGCGGTGTGGCCGTCACCGCCCATGCCCAATACCGCCAGGCACGGCGGCGCGGCGTGGGTGGCGTGCAGGTTGGCGTCGTGCACGCAGTCGGTCAGCGACTTGCCCTGGCGCACCAGCGGCACGAACTGCGCGCCTTCGGCCCGGTCGAGCAGGCTGTGGCGCACGAGGTAGGCGTTGCTGTCGGGGTCCTGCGGCGAGAGCCAGCGCTCGTCGACCAGGCCGACCTCGACCTTGTTCCATTCCAGCGCTTGCAGTGCCAGCGCTTCGTACACCGGCGCCGGGGTGGTACCGCCGGACAGCAGCATGCGGGCATGCCCGCGCTTGCCGATCTCGTGGCCGAGGATGCTTGCCATCTCTTCGGCAATGCCCGCCACCCAGGCGTCGGCGTCGTCGTGGCGGATCAGCGAGATGCGGTCGCGCGACGAACTCATGCGCGGTTCCCCCGGTTGCGTTCGACATCCACCGCGTAGGCGGCCGAGCCGAGCAGGCCGGCATGCGGGTGCATCACCGCCAGCGACGGCACGCGCGACATGATGGCCGAGAAGCGGCCCTTGTTCTCGAAGCGCTGGCGGAAGCCGGAATGCTGCAGCGAATCGAGCATGCGCGGCACCAGGCCGCCGGTGAGGAACACGCCGTCCCAGGCGCCCTGCATCAGCACCATGTCGCCGGCGATGGCGCCGAAGATGGCGCAGAACAGGTCCACCGAGCGCGCCGCGCGGGCGTCGCCGGCGGCGGCACGCGCGGTGATGTCCGAAGGCTTGAGCGGGCCCGGGTCGGCGCCGGCGATCTCGCTGAGCGCACGGTGGATGTTGACCAGGCCGGGGCCGCAGATCAGGCGCTCGTTGGAGACGCGGCCGAACTGCTGGGACAGGATCTCCAGGATGCGGATCTCCTCCGGCGTGCCCGGCGGGAAGCTGACGTGGCCGCCTTCGGTTTCCAGCGGATAGCAGCGGCCATCGCGGATGATCAGGCCGCCTACGCCCAACCCGGTGCCCGGGCCGATGACGCCGTAGTTGCGTGGCTGGCGGATGTCGGCCGGCTCCCAGCTGGCACCGCCGACCTGCACGACGTCCTGCGGGCGCAGCAGGCTGATGGCCATCGCCTGCGCGGCGAAGTCGTTGATCAGGTGCAGCTCGTTGAAGCCGAGCATCGCGGCGGTACGCGAGCGCGAGATCACCCACGGATGGTTGGTGATGCGGGCCTCGTCGCCATCGACGCGGCCGGCCACGGCGAACACGCCCTGCTGGGCGGTCGCGCCGATCTGGTCCAGGTAATGCTGGGCCGCCTCGCCGAGCGAAGCGAAATCGACCACCGCGAACTCGCGCACGCTGTCTTCCAGCAGCGGCATCGAGGCTTCAAGGTCGGCCAGGGCGAAGCGCGCATTGGTGCCGCCGATATCGGCGACCAGCACCGGTTGCATCGCCGCGCTCATGCCTGCGCCTCCTGGTCGATGCCCGGCGGCAGGAACGTGGTGGCCGAGGCCGGGCCCCAGGTGCCGGCGGGGTAAGGCTGCAACGGCAGTTCGGCGGCCTTCCAGGCGTCGCTGACGCTGTCGATCCACGCCCAGGCCGCGCGGACTTCGTCGTCACGCACGAACAGCGCATGGTTGCCATTGAACGCGTCCAGGAACAGGCGCTCGTAGGCGATGCGGCGATGCAGGCCGGTGGGCACGGAGAGTTCCAGTTCCAGCGGCTGCAGTTCCAGCGCGCCCCATTCCGGGCCGGCCAGCGAGCTCATCAGGCCCAGCTCGATGTTTTCCTGCGGCTGCAACTGGAAGGTCAGGCGATTGGGCGTGGCGTGCTGGCGGTCCGGGCGTTCGAACAACCAGTGGGTGACCGGCTTGAGCGTGACCACCACGCGGGTGGTGCGCTCGGGCATGCGCTTGCCGGTGCACAGGTGGAAGGGCACGCCCTCCCAGCGCCAGTTGTCGATGTGCGCGGTGACACCGACGAAGGTCTCCACGTCGCTGCCTTCCGGCGGCTGGTAGGCCTGTGCAGGCTGGCCGTGGATGCTGCCGGCGGTGTAGCGGCCGCGCACGCTGTCGCGCGCGGCATGTTCTGCCTTGAGCGGGCGCAACGCGCGCAGCACCTTGACCTTCTCGTCGCGGATGCGATCGGACTCCAGCGAGGCCGGCGGCTCCATCGCCACCAGGCACAGCAACTGCAGGATGTGGCTCTGCACCATGTCGCGCAGCGCGCCCGAACGCGCGTAGTAGGCGTCACGCCCGTCCACGCCCTCGCTCTCGGCCACCAGGATCTGCACCGATTCGATGTAATTGCGGTTCCACACCGCCTCCAGCAGCGTGTTGCCGAAGCGCAGCGCGATCAGGTTCTGCACCGCGGCCTTGCCCAGGTAGTGGTCCAGGCGGAACACGCGGTCTTCGTCGATCAGCGCGCCGATGGATCGCAGGATCTCCTCGGCGCTCGCCGAATCGTGGCCGATCGGCTTCTCCAGCATCAGCCGGTTCGGCGCGGCCAGCGCGCCGCCGAGCGACAGGCCCTGGCAGGTGCTGATGTACAGGCCCGGCGGGATCGCCAGGTAGCTCACGCACTTGCGGTCGGCCAGGTCGCGCACGGCGTTGGCCACCGATTCGGCGTCGCGCAGGTCCACCGAGCGGTAGTCGATGCGTTGCAGCAGGTTGTCGATGTCGGCCGCGCCGGCATGCGGCAGCGCCTGCTCCAGCCGCGGGCGCAGGATGTCGCGGAACTTCTCCGTGTCATGCGGCGACAGCGCCAGCGCGCGGACCTTGAAGTCCTCCGGAAGCAGGCCGTCGATGGACAACCGCAGCAGCGAGGGGAAGAGATAGCGCTGCGCCAGGTCGCCGGTTGCGCCGAACAGGAAGAGAGTGTTGTGCATTGGCCGAGTTTCAGTTTCTGCTGACATCGTTGTCAATGGCTTGGATCCTGGGGTTCAAAGGACTCTTCGCAGGTGGTTTGTCTTGCTGATTCCACCGCCGCGAAGCCGGGCTGGCAGCGCTGTCGTGCGCATTCACACAAGCAGGCGCACTGCTTCGCTAAAGTCCCCGATTGTTGCAGGTATGCCGGCGCACCGTTAGGCCCCCCGACGAGATGGCGGAGGTGCGGATGACGGATAGTCCACGCCCGCGCATTCCATACGCGAGCGAACGGTTTTCAGGTCCATCGTCTTGCTCCTCCCGTTTCCGATGTTGCCAGATGAAAACGCTTACATGTCAGAATAAAACGAATGCATTCGATTGCGAGCAGTTTCATCGGCGACCATTCGAAGCCGGCGCGGTCTTCCGCGCCGTGACGCACGATATCCAAAGAGGCTAGCGAATGGCGAAAGTGCAGTTGGAGAACGTCCGCAAGGTGTACGAGAACGGACAGGTCGCGGTGCAGGGCGCCACGTTCGAGGTGGCCGACGGCGAGCTGATGGTGCTGGTGGGGCCCTCGGGCTGCGGCAAGTCGACCCTGCTGCGCATGATCGCCGGGCTGGAGGACATCACCAGTGGCACGTTGCGCATCGGCGACAAGGTGGTCAACGACGTGGCGCCGAAGGACCGCGACATCGCCATGGTGTTCCAGAGCTATGCGCTTTACCCGCACATGACCGTGCGCGAGAACCTGGCCTTCGGGCTGAAGCTGCGCGGCCACCCGCAGGCGGTGATCGACGAGCGCGTGCGCAATGCGGCGCAATTGCTCGGGTTGTCGGACATGCTCGACAAGCTGCCCAAGGCGATGTCCGGCGGCCAGCGCCAGCGCGTGGCGCTGGGCCGGGCGATGGTGCGCGAATCGGCGGTGTTCCTGCTCGACGAGCCGCTTTCCAACCTCGACGCCAAGTTGCGCCACAGCGTGCGCACCGAGATCGCGCAGCTGCATCGCAAGCTCGGCACGACGATGGTGTACGTCACCCACGACCAGGTCGAGGCCATGACGCTGGGCCAGCGCATCGTGGTGCTCAACGCCGGCGTGATCCAGCAGATCGACACGCCGATGGCGTTGTACGAACGTCCCGCGAACCTGTTCGTCGCCGGCTTCCTTGGCAGCCCGGCGATGAACGTGCTGCGCGGCACGCTACAGGACGGCGGCCTGCGCATGGCCGACGGCCGGCAGGTGCCGCTGGCCGCGCCGCAGGAATTGCAGGGCAGGGAGGTGCTGGTCGGTATCCGCCCGGAGCACCTGCAGCCGGCCGCAACGAGCGATACGGTGGCCTTCGAGGGGAAGGTGGAAGGCATCGAGCCGGTGGGCAACGAAATCTTCGTCAACCTCACCCTCGGCGAGCAGATGCTGGTGATGCGCGTGCCGCCGCAGGCGTTGCCGCCGGTGGGCGGCGCGCTGAAGGTGGCGCTGCATGGCGCCCACCTGCATTTCTTCGACCCGCAGAGCGAGCTGCGGCTCTAGGGCTTCGGGCCGGCCCGCTCAGCGGGCCAGGCCTTCCAGCAGCGGCTGGCGTGGCACCGGCACATCGCCCAGGTGCAAGTCCAGCCCTTCGCTTTCGATCGGCAATACCGCCAGCGCCAGCGTGCCGCCGACGCTGGCCACGCTGCCGGCGGTCTGTTCGCCGTGGCGCAGGACCGCGCCCGGCTGCGTGCCCGGCGGCACCTCGACCAGCTGCGCCACGCGCTTGGCCTTGCCGAGGAAATGGGTGCGGGCCACGATCTCCTGGCCGGGGTAGCAGCCCTTCTTGACGCTGTAGGCCGAGAGCCGGTCCAGGCCGATCTGCTGCGGCGTCCATTGTTCGACCGCGCTGTCGTCGAGCCGCGGCAGGCCCAGGCGCAGGTCGACCTGCCGCCACTGCGCCGGGAAACCGTCGTGCACGACGAAAGGATGAGGCGACAGCCGCAACGTGCGTGGCAGCGCTGTCGTGCCCAGATCGAAGTCATTCGCATCGCCGTCGACATCCAGCACGCTGCCGTGGGCCCGCGACGGCGCGGCGAAACGGCCGCCCACGTGCAGGTCGGTGCGCACCGATACCTTGACCTTGCGCCGGAAAACAAAGCGTTGCAGCTGCGCGGCGAGTGCATCGGCACGGCCATCGGCGAGCACCAGCCACAGCATGTCGGCCGCCGGCCGGCACAGCATGAAGATCGCGATGACCCGCCCCTTGGCGCTGAGCCACGTGCTCCATTGCCACTGCCCGACGGGCAGGGCGCCGAGATCGTTGGCGAACTGGGCCTGCGCGAAAGCCACCGAATCGGGGCCTTCCAGCGCGATTACCGCGTGGCCGGGCAGCGCGGTGAAAGCGGCTTCCGGAATGTGAAGGTTGTCATGCACGGGGGCGAGGCATAAAATTTGTGCGTTGCGAGACCCACAATGATAGGCCAAACAACCCCTCATCCCGAATCCGAACCCGAAGACGCGGCGCTTCCGGCAGAGCCATCTGCGCAGGAAACCGTGCCGGCGGAGATCGGTGGGCGCGGCGGACTGGATCCGGTGCGCTACGGCGATTGGGAGAAAAACGGTCGCTGCATCGATTTTTAAGAGCAGCGTGCAGCCAACGCGGCCGCCGTGCCGCCCAGCCGAGTAATAGTCAGCGAATGGCGACCCCAGAACGTCCCCTGTCACCGCACCTGGATGTGTACAAGTGGCAGATCCAGATGGCCACCTCGATCCTGCATCGAGCCACCGGCATCGTGCTGTCCCTTGGCGCCTTGATCATCGCCGCCGCGTTGCTGGCGCTGATGATGGGCCCGCAGCACTGGAACTGCTTCCGCCAGCTCGCCGGCGCCTGGTACGGCCAGCTGTTCCTGTTTGGCTGGTCGTGGTGCTTCGCATACCACCTGTGCAATGGCATCCGCCACATCGTGCAGGACTTCGGCCACGGCTTCTCGATTCCCGCCTTCGTGCGCAACAGCTGGCTCTCGGTCGTGGGCAGTCTGGTCATCACCGCGCTCATCTGGGGCTATGTCCTGACCACCGGAGGTGTCGCGTGAACCGTTTCCGCACTCCGCTCAAGAACGTCCGCGGCCTGGGCGCCGCCAAGACCGGCACCGAGCACTTCGTCCTGCAGCGCCTGACCGCCACCGCGCTGGTCGCGCTGGGCATCTGGTTCGTGCTGTTCGTGCTGAGCCTGCTGGGCGCCGATTACGTCGCCGCCACCGCGGCCATCGCCAAGCCCTGGAACGCCGTGCTGCTGGTGGGCTTCCTGGTGGCGATGTTCTGGCATGCGCAGATCGGCCTGCAGGTCATCCTGGAAGACTACGTCCACAACTCGCTCCTGGCCCTGGCGCTGCAGGTGTCGGTGAAGTTCATCGCCGTCCTGGGTGCAATCGTCAGCATTTTCGCGGTCGCGCGCATCGCGCTGGGGAACTGATACAAGATGTCCGCCTACAAGATCACCGAACACAAGTACGACATGGTCGTCGTCGGCGCCGGTGGCGCCGGTTTGCGCGCGACCTTCGGCCTGGCCCAGAAGGGCCTGCAGACCGTCTGCCTGACCAAGGTCTTCCCGACCCGCTCGCACACCGTCGCCGCGCAGGGCGGCATCTCCGCCGCGCTGGGCAACATGGGCGAGGACGACTGGCGCTACCACTTCTACGACACCATCAAGGGGTCGGACTGGCTGGGTGACCAGGACGCGATCGAGTACATGTGCCGCGAGGCGATTCCGGCCATCATCGAGCTGGAACACTACGGCGTGCCGTTCTCGCGCACCGAGGAGGGCAAGATCTACCAGCGCCCGTTCGGCGGCATGACCACCAAGTTCGGCGAAGGCCCGCCGGCGCAGCGCACGTGCGCTGCGGCCGACCGCACCGGCCACGCCATGTTGCACACGCTGTACCAGCAGTCGCTGGCCAACAACGCGCGCTTCATGATCGAGTACTTCGCGCTGGACCTGATCTTCGACGACGAGGGCGTGTGCCGCGGCGTGCTCGCCCTGGACATGGCCGAGGGCTCGCTGCACCTGTTCCGCGCCCACGGCGTGGTGCTGGCCACCGGCGGCTATGGCCGTTCCTACTTCAGCGCCACCTCCGCCCACACCTGTACCGGCGACGGCGGCGGCATGGTGATGCGCGCCGGCCTGCCGATGCAGGACATGGAGTTCGTGCAGTTCCACCCGACCGGCATCTACGGCGCGGGCTGCCTGATCACCGAAGGCGTGCGCGGCGAAGGCGGCATCCTGCGCAACAGCAATGGCGAGCGCTTCATGGAGCGCTATGCCCCGCACTACAAGGACCTGGCCTCGCGCGACGTCGTCAGCCGTTCGATGACCATCGAGATCCGCGAAGGCCGCGGCGTCGGCGAGCACAAGGACCACATCCTGCTCGACCTGACCCACCTGGGCCCGGAAGTGATCAACGAGAAGCTGCCGGGCATCGCCGAAAGCGCCCACATCTTCGCCGGCGTGGACGTCACCAAGGAGCCGATCCCGGTCATCCCGACGGTGCACTACAACATGGGCGGCATCCCGACCAACTACCACGGCGAAGTGGTGCGCAAGGTCGGCGACAACCCGGACGAAGTCGTGCCGGGCCTGTACGCCATCGGCGAAGCGGCCTGCGTGTCGGTCCACGGCGCCAACCGCCTGGGCTCCAACTCGCTGCTCGACCTGGTGGTGTTCGGCCGTTCGGTGGCCAACCGCTGCGCCGAGACGATCAAGACCAACCAGCCGCACAAGCCGCTGCCGGCCAACGCCTGCGACAAGGCGCTGGCGCTGCTGGACAAGCTGCGCAACGCCAACGGCTCCACGCCCACGGCCGTCATCCGCGACAAGATGCAGCGCACCATGCAGGCCGACGCGGCGGTGTTCCGCACCAGCAAGACGCTGGAGGAAGGCTGCAGGAAGATGGACGAGATCTTCGCCATGTTCGAGGACGTCAAGGTCTCGGACCGCTCGCTGGTGTGGAACTCGGACCTGATCGAGACCTACGAGCTGTACAACCTGCTGCTCAACGCCGTGGCCACGATCAACTCCGCCGAACAGCGCAAGGAAAGCCGGGGCGCCCACGCGCACGAGGACTATCCGGACCGCGACGACGTCAACTGGCAGAAGCACACGTTGGTCTCGGTCGACGAGAAGGGCAAGTGCAGCTTCGACTTCCGTCCGGTGCACATGTACACGCTCTCCCAGGACGTGGACGTGGTGCCGCCGAAGCCGCGCGTCTACTGACCTAGCCGGGACGGGGCCCGCGCCGCTCGCCACATGACAGGCGACCGGCGCGTGCTCGATCCCCAATCCCCTATCCCGGATTCAAAGCCATGGCAGAGTTCACCCTCCCCAAGAATTCCAAGATCGGCAAGGGAAAGCATTTCCCGGCCACGGGCGCAAAGAACGTGCGCACGTTCAAGATCTACCGCTGGAACCCCGATGACGGCGCCAACCCGCGCACCGACACCTACGAGATCGATCTCGACAAGTGCGGCCCGATGGTTCTCGACGCGCTGATCAAGATCAAGAACGAGATCGACCCGACGCTGACGTTCCGCCGTTCCTGCCGCGAGGGCATCTGCGGTTCGTGCGCGATGAACATCGACGGCACCAACACGCTGGCCTGCACCAAGGCGATCAGCGCGTGCGGCAAGGCCGAGGTGCCGATCTACCCGCTGCCGCACATGAGCGTGGTCAAGGACCTGGTGCCGGACCTGACCCACTTCTACGCGCAGTACGCCTCGATCAAGCCGTGGATCCGCACCCAGACCCCGCCGCCGCCGGATCGCGAGCGCCTGCAGTCGCCGGAAGACCGCAAGAAGCTCGACGGCCTGTACGAGTGCATCCTGTGCGCCTGCTGCTCGACCAGCTGCCCGAGCTACTGGTGGAACGGTGAGCGTTACCTGGGCCCGGCGATCCTGCTGCAGGCCTACCGCTGGATCATCGATTCGCGCGACGAGGACACCGGTGCGCGCCTGGACGACCTGGAAGATCCGTTCAAGCTCTACCGCTGCCACACCATCATGAACTGCGCGCGCACCTGCCCGAAGGGCCTGAACCCCGCGCTGGCGATCGCCGAGATCAAGAAGCTGATGATGGCCCGCCGCGCCTGAGCGCCCGGCGGTTGACCGGCCACCTCGTAGGGTGGCCCTGCGCGGCACCGGCCCTTCGGCCTGGTGCCGCGTTCGTTTCGGGCGCCGCGCGCCCTTGCGAGGAAGGCCTGCGTGATGGATGAAGCCACCGAATTGAAGAAGCTGCGCTGGCGCTGCCGTCGTGGCATGCGCGAGCTGGACCGGCTGTTCGACCGTTATCTCGACCGCCGCTGGGCCGATGCCCCGGAAGCAGAGCGTGCCGTTTTCCGGCTGCTGCTGGAGCGCGAGGACGATAAGTTGTGGCGCTGGTTCATGGGCTACGAGGTGTGCCCGGATGCGTCGCAGGCCGCCCTCATCGAGCGTATCCGCACCCTGCAGGCTTGAGTGGCGGCCATCGGGCGCGGCGCGCCTGGCATTGGCGGGCCTGGTGCCGTGCCTGTGGTTTTCCCTGTTTCTTTCCGCGCTGCCAGCCTGGGCCATGGTCCTGGCTGGCGCGTTGGCGTGTGGCATGGCGGTGAGGGAGGCGCGGCAGCTGGCGCGCCAGCCGCCGCGCCAACTGCTGTTGCCCTGGGGTACGGCGCCGGCCTGCGTGGACGGCAGGCCGGTGGCCGATCTGCGCATCGAATGGATGGGCCCGTTGGTCCGCGTCTCCTGGCGGCGCGGACCGCGTGGCCGCAACGGCCTGCTTTTCTGGCCCGACACCCTGCCGCCGCCGCGACGACGTGAACTGCGACTGGCCGCTCGCAGCCGCGTGGTTTCGTCCTCACGCCCGGCAATGGCACCATAGCCTCCCCTGAACGGTCGCAGCGCATGTTCAAACCCCTTCCCGTCGCCATCGGTCTGCGTTACCTGCGTGCCAAGCGCCGCAACGGTTTCATCTCCTTCATCTCGATGGCGTCGATCCTGGGCATTGCCCTCGGGGTCACCGTGCTGATCACCACCCTGGCGGTGATGAGCGGCTTCCAGAAGGAAATCCGCGACCGCCTGCTGCAAATGGCCGCCCATGCCACCGTCAGCGCCGATGGCGCGCCGCTACGCGACTGGCAGACCGCCCTGCGCGTGGCCAGCGCCGATCCGCGCGTGGCAGGCGCCGCGCCGTACATCGAAAGCCAGGCGCTGATCACCGGCACCCGCAACCAGCCGGCCATCGTGCGCGGCGTGGTCCCCGCGCAGGAGGACAAGGTCTCGGTGCTGGCGCAGAAGATGAAGCAGGGCTCGGCCGACAGCCTGACCCCCGGCTCGTACAACATCCTGCTCGGGCAGGAGCTGGCCTTGTGGCTGGGCGTCAACGTGGGCGACAAGGTCGTGGTGATGCTGGCCGAGCCGCAGGCCACGCCGTTCGGCGCCGCCCCACGCTACAAGCGCTTCACCGTCAGCGGCATCTTCGAGGCCGGCTACAACGAGATCGACCGCGGCCTGGCGGTGGCCAACATGGAAGACATGGCGCGCGTGCTGCGCATGGACGGCGTCACCGGCGTGCGGCTGAAGCTGTACGACATGGACCGCGCCTGGGAAGTCGCCAGCGACCTGGCGCTGAAGCTGCCTGGCGACCACCGCGTCAGCGACTGGACGCAGGAAAACGCCAACCTCTACCACTCCCTGCGCATGGAGAAGACGGTGATGGGCATCCTGCTCTCGCTGATCATCGCCATGGGCGCGTTCAACCTGGTGTCCTCGCAGGTGATGCTGGTGACCGACAAGCAGGCCGACATCGCGATCCTGCGCACGCTGGGCCTGACCCCGGGCGGGGTGATGAAGGTCTTCATGGTGCAGGGTTCGCTGATCGGCATCATCGGCACCGTGCTCGGCGTGGTCGGTGGCATCACGCTGACGCTCAACCTGGAGCGCATCCTCGGCGCGATCGAATCGCTGTTCAACATCAAGCTGCTGCCGGAGGATGTCTACTACATCACCGGCCTGCCCACCGACATGCAGACCCCCGACGTGGTGGCGATCACCGTCGTCGCCCTGCTGATGAGTTTCCTGGCGACCCTGTATCCGGCCTGGCGCGCGGCGCGCACCCAGCCGGCGGAGGCGCTGCGCTATGAATGAGGCCGCGATGAGTTCCACCCCCGTGATCCGTGCCGTGGGCCTGGGCAAGACCTACGCCGAGGGCCGCATGCGCACGCCGGTGTTCGACGGCCTGGACCTGTCCGTGGCGCCGGGCGAGACGGTGGCCATCGTCGGCGCGTCCGGCGCCGGCAAGAGCACGCTGCTGCACCTGCTCGGCGGCCTGGACGTGCCCAGTGCCGGCGAGGTGCATGTGGCCGGGCAATCGATGTCCGAGCTTTCCGATGGCGAACGTGGCCGCCTGCGCAACCGCGCGCTCGGCTTCGTCTACCAGTTCCATCACCTGCTGCCGGAATTCACCGCGCTGGAAAACGTGATGATGCCGGTGCTGCTGGCTGGCGAGGACGTGGCGCCCGCACGCGAGCGTGCTTCACAGTTGCTCGAGGCGGTCGGCCTGGGGCATCGCCTGGAGCACAAGCCGGGCGAGTTGTCCGGCGGCGAGCGGCAGCGTGCGGCGGTGGCGCGTGCGCTGGTCAACCGCCCGGCCTGCGTGCTGGGCGACGAGCCGACCGGCAACCTCGACGACCGCACCGCGGCGACGGTGTTCGAACTGATGTTGGACCTCAACCGGCAGCACCGGACCAGCCTGGTCCTGGTCACCCACGACCGTGGGCTGGCATTCAAGCTCGACCGCGTGCTGGAACTGCACGAAGGCCGGCTGCGCCAGTTGTCCTCACCAACGGCGGCATAGGCCCACGGCCGGCCAAGCCGGTTTCCGATTCACGACACGCCCATTGCCTAAGCGCGATGGGGTGTTTTCCCGCTGCCCGACGCCCGGGCGCCTGCCTAACCTGTTCCCTGTGACGTGCCGGCGCCGTCAGCGAGGGCGACGGGCCTGTTCCGCGCAGCCCCCCTGAGGCGCAGTACCGTCGGCCACCGGGTGCCGGCGGCGCCGGCCGTCACACCAAGGGGTGACGGAGGAGGGAGCGCAAGTGGTGCAAGTCGATGCGTGCGGGCGTCGCAGGCTCATGGCGTTACCTTCCAGTGCGTTCGTGGCGTGGCTGGCAGGTACGTGCATCGCGGCGTGGGCGGGGGCGCCGTGGTCCGTGCGCGGGGTGATGGGCTGTTCGTTGGGCGCGGTGGCATGTGCAGCGGGCTTGAAGGTCTGGCGCGGGGAAAGCGCCAGATGGACATTGATCACGCTTGCCTTCGCGTTGTTCGGCGCCGCGTGGGCAGCCGGCCACGCGCTCGCGGTGCTGCGCGCGCAATGGCCCGCTGCGGAAGAGGGGCGCGAGGTCGAGGTGTGCGGACAAGTGGTAGCGCTGCCGATGGTGGATGCGCGCCGTACACGGTTCCTGTTGCGCGTGGATGATGCGCCTGGCGCGCGGGCTTCATTGCGCGGGCATCTTCTGCAGATCGCGTGGTATGACGATTTCGACGCCAAGGCGCCCGGCCCGCGCAGCGCACTGCAAGCGGGTGAACGCTGGCGCATGTGGGTGCGCCTGCGGGCGCCGCGCGGCTTGCGTAATCCCGGCGGCGCTGACGCTGAGCGGCAGGCGGCAGCGCTGCGCATCGTGGCGATGGGGCAGGTGCGGCGCCCGACGGAAGCGCGCAGGCTGTCGGGTGCTCGAGGGCTGGAGGCATGGCGCGATGGCATGAGCCGGCGCATCGTGGCCACCGTGCCTGCGCCGGGTGCGCGGTTCGTGCGCGCGCTGGCGCTGGGCGACACGCGCGGCCTGGACGAAGCCGATTGGCGGTCGCTGCGCGCGACAGGGTTGACCCACCTGGTGGCCATTTCCGGCTTCCACGTGGGCATGGTGGCGCTTGCGGGCGCATGGGGACTTCGCGCCGTATGGTGGCTATGGCCGACATTGCCCAGGCGATGGCCGCGGGATCTCGCCGCGGCATGGGCCGCGGTGCTGGCCGCCTCGGCCTATGCAGCGGTCGCTGGCGCTTCGCTGCCAACCGTGCGTACCGTACTGATGATCGCGGTGGTGTGCGTGGCCCGCGCTCTCCGGCGGCGAGTGACGACATTGCGGGCGTTGGGGCTGGCGATGACAGCCTTGCTGCTGTTCGATCCGCTTTCGTTGCTCCTGCCCGGTTTCTGGTTGAGCTTCGGCGGGGTGGCCTGCCTGGCGATGCTGATGCCCTCCGCCGAGCGGCGACTGCCGGTGGTGGCGACATTCCTGCGCGCGCAGTGGGTCGCCACGCTGTGCCTGCTGCCGGTATCGGTGGCCTGGTTTGCCCAGTCCTCGTGGATCGGGCCGCTGGTGAACCTGGTCGCGATTCCATGGTGGAGCCTGGTCGTCGTGCCGATGGCCCTGCTGGGATTGGCAATGGAAGCCGCGTGGCCGGGCGCGGGGGCGTGGGCGTGGCGGCTGGCCGAGGCCTGCTTCAGTGCCAGTTGGCTCGTCTTCTCGCGGGCAGGCAGCGGGGCGCTTGCGCAGTCCGGCTGGCAGGATGCCAACGGGTGGGCGGTGCCGTTGGCCCTGCTGGGCGCCCTGTGGTGGTTGCTGCCGCGCGGCATGCCCGGCAAGGCGCTGTCCATGCTCCTCTGGCTGGGGTTGGCATGGCCGGACACGCGACGGCCGCGCCCGGGCGAGGTTGAACTGGCGATCCTCGACGTAGGGCAGGGTTTGGCGGTGCTGGTGCGCACGCGCCACCACGCCATGCTGTACGACGCGGGCCCGCGGGTTGACGAGGGGTTCGATGCAGGTGAACGGGTGGTGTTGCCAGCGCTGCGTGCACTCGGGGTACGGCGTCTGGATGCGCTGGTGGTGAGCCATGGCGACGGCGACCATGCCGGTGGCATTGCCGCCGTCATGGCCGAGACGCCGGTGGCGCAGGTGCGGGTGCCACCCGGCATGCCGGCCGTCGGCGCGTCCACGGCCTGTCGTCGCGGCAGCCACTGGCGCTGGGACGGTGTGACCTTCCGCTTCCTGCATCCGCCAGAAGGATTCCCTTACCTCGGCAACGAATCCAGCTGTGTGCTGCGCATCCAGGCTGGCCAACGTGTGGCGCTGCTCACTGGCGATATCGGCAAGGTCATCGAGCGCCGTCTGCTCCGGCTGGACCCGGCCGACCTGCGCGCCGACGTCGTGATCGCCCCGCACCACGGCAGTGCCGGTTCCTCCGATCCGCGCTTCATCGCGGCCACCGGGGCGCGCCTGGCCGTGTTTGCCGCCGGCCATGGCAACCGATTCGGCCATCCCCGGGCAGCGGTGGTAAGGGCGTGGGCGAGGGGCGGCGCCGACACGCTGGAAACTGCGCGGCTAGGTGCCGTAAGGGTCTGGCTGCGCCAGGACGACCTGGCCGTGCGTGAACAACGCCGTTGGCAGCCACGCTGGTGGGACGCGGAGGAACGCCTGCGCGCGACTGCTATCCTATCGGCCAGCAAACAGGCGGCCGATCGCGCCGGAGGATCTGAACGTGTGGGAACTGGTCAAGGCGGGCGGCTGGCCCATGGTGCCCCTGCTGCTGCTCGGGGTGCTGGCGCTGGCGATCGTGCTCGAACGCCTGTGGACACTGCGCCGCAATGAAGTCCTGCCGCCCGGCCTGGGCGAGGAAGTGCGCAACTGGGCCGCGCGCGGCAAGCTGGACCCGTCCCACATCGAATCGTTGCGCCGCAGCTCGCCGCTGGGCGCGTTGCTGGCCGCCGCGCTGGACATGCGTGGCCGCCCGCGTGAGCTGGTGCGCGAGCGTATCGAGGACACCGGTCGCCACATCGTCCACCGCATGGAGCGCTTCCTCAACGCGCTCGGCACCATCGCCTCGGCGGGCCCGCTGCTGGGGCTGCTCGGCACTGTCGTCGGCATGATCCAGATGTTCCTGGGCATCCTCGACCACGGCATCGGCGACGTGAACCAGCTGGCCGGCGGCATCGGCAAGGCGCTGGTCTGCACCGCGACCGGCATGATCATCGCCGTGCCCGCGTTGATCTTCCATCGCTACTTCAAGGGACGCGTCAACGGCTACGTGATCGAGATGGAGCAGGAAGCAACCCTGCTGCTCGACGCGTTGGAAGGCCGCGGCGCGGCCACCGCAACGCGCCCGGCCGCAGGCCAGCCGGCCACGTCGCCGGCGCGTGCGCCCGCCACGGCCAAGGGCTGAGCGCGTGCGCATCCGCGACGACCGCGCGCAGGACGAGCCGCATATCGACCTGGTGCCACTGATCGACGTCATCCTGGTGCTGATCATCTTCTTCGTGGTCACTACCACCTTCGATGCGCGCTCGACGCTGCAGCTGCAGCTGCCGACCGCCAGCGACCAGCACAGCGCGGCGCCGCCGCGTTCGCTGAGCGTGCTGGTGAATGCGGACGGGCGCTACTTCATCAATGACCGAGAGGTGCTGCGCACCGACATCGCTTCGCTCAAGCAGGTGATCGGCGAGGTGGCTGGTGATGACCGCGAGCAGACCGTGCTGCTGCGTGCCGATGCGCGCACGCCGTATCAGGCCGTGGTAACCGCGCAGGATGCGCTGGGCCAGTTGGGTTTTCGCAAGCTGGCGATCGCGACGGCGCCCGAGGTTGGGCGCTAGAGCGGCCGCGCCTTCATGGCCCGGCCGCGCTTCGATGTCGGGTTAGCCCAGCAATCGCCACATGATGATGAGTCTTGCCCTTTGGGTATTCCCATCCACGATCTGCGCAGTGCTGGTGACGCTTGAGCTCACTTTAGAAAAGTCCGCTTTACCGCCCGAGACTTCCTTTACTTCCTTCGCACTCAACTCTCTGATCATCTGCAAGACTCCAGTGAACGCCCATGATCGGGCCAATCCAGTCTGATCAGCGCTGGCGCCAGGTCAACAGATGGACGTACTGTCGGTTGAGATACTCGTATATTCGTTTGATGAATCGCATGACATTCAATAATTGGCCGTCCCTGCCGCACGCCGGGCGCCCCGTGTCCGGTGGGGTGGGAAGCAAGCAAGGAGGACAGCGGTGAGCGCAGCCAAAGCAACCCCGGTCTGGCCGATCTACAAGCGACTGCTGGGTTATTCGCGGCCCTATTCGAGCTGGCTGGGCTTGGCGCTGGTCGGCATGGTGGTGGAAAGCACCGCCGGCTACTTCTTCATGCTGCTGATGAAGCCGCTGATCAACGAAGGCTTCGTCAATCCCGAGCCGCGCGCGGCGGTGATGTTGCCCTTGGCCATCCTTGGCCTGTTCGTGATGCGCAGTCTGTCCACGTTCGTGGGCGACTACTGCATGGCGCGCACTGGCCGCAGCGTGGTGCGCGACCTGCGCGAGCAGGTGCTGGGCAAGTACATGCGGCTGCCCTCGACGCATTTCGACAACGAGGCGACCCCGGTGATGGTCAGCCGGCTGAACTTCGATACCGAACAGGTGACGCAGGCCAGCGCCGATGCCCTGAAGACTGTAGTGGCCGACACCCTGACCATCATCTATATGCTCGCGGTGATGGTGCAGATGAGCTTGAAGGTCACCTTCGCCATGCTCCTGGTCGTGCCGCTGATCGGCGTGATCGTGTCCTACGTCGGCAAGCGCTACCGGCGTATTAGCCGCGGCATACAGGACGGCATGGGTGCCATGGCGCAGACCGCCGAGCAGTCGTTGTCAGCCCAGCAGGAAGTGAAGGTTCATGGCACCCAGCGGCATGAGATCGGGCGCTACCAGGTGTTGGCCAATCGCATGCTGCGTCTGAACATGAAGGTCGAGACCACTCGCGCGACCGCGTCGGCGACGGTGCAGTTCCTCGCGGCGCTGGCGCTGGCGGTGATCGTTTTCGTCGCCACGCGCGAATCGCTGGCCGGTCGCCTCAACGCGGGCGAGTTCATGGCGCTGATGAGCTCCATGATGGCGATCATCCCCTCGCTGCGCCGCCTCACCAGCGTACAAAGCGCCATTTCCCGCGGCGTGGCCGCCGCCGAGCGCCTGTTCGGCATTCTCGACCTGCCCACCGAGCAGGATACCGGCACCCGCGAGGTGAAGCGCGCGCGCGGCGAGCTGTCCTTCGAACACGTCATGCTGCGCTACCGCCAGGACGACGGCCTGGCGCTGGACGACATTACCTTCGAGGCCAAGCCCGGCACCGTCACCGCCATCGTCGGCCGCTCCGGCAGCGGCAAGACCAGCCTGGTGCGGCTGGTGCCCCGGTTCTACGAGCCCACCGGCGGGTGCATCCGCCTCGACGGCGTGCCGCTGGGCGACTACAAGCTGGAAGACCTGCGCCGGCAGATCGCCCTGGTCGGCCAGCGGGTGATGCTGTTCGACGATACCGTGGCGGCGAACATTGCTTACGGCACCGAGGCCAGCGAGGAACGCATCCGCGCCGCGGCCGAGGCCGCCAACGCCTGGGAGTTCATCGAACGCCTGCCGCAGCAGCTGCAGACCCCGATCGGCGAGAACGGCGCGCTGCTCTCTGGCGGCCAGCGCCAGCGCCTGGCCATCGCCCGCGCGATCCTGCGCGATGCGCCGATCCTGATCCTCGACGAGGCCACCGCCGCGCTGGATAACGAGTCCGAACGCCTGGTGCAGGACGCGCTGCACCGGCTCATGCCGGACCGCACCACGCTGGTCATCGCCCACCGCCTGTCCACCATCGAACACGCCGACCAGGTGCTGGTGATGGACCACGGCCGCATCGTCGAGCGCGGCACCCACGCGCAGCTTCTGGCGCAGGGGGGGCTGTACTCGCACCTGCACGGCATGCAGTTCCGCGAAAGGCAGGTATGAGCAAGACCCTGAGCAAGACCCCGGCCTACTGGTACGAAGACCTGCCGGTACCGTTCGGTGCACGCCTGCTGGCGCCGCTGTACGGCGCGGTGGTCGGCCTGCGCCGCGCGCTGTACCGGCGCGGCTGGCTGCGTCGCCGGCAGGTACCGGTGCCGGTGGTGGTCGTCGGCAACGTCACCGCAGGCGGCACCGGCAAGACGCCGCTGACCATCGCCCTGGTGGAAAAGCTGCGCGGGGCTGGCTGGAAGCCCGGCGTGGCCAGCCGCGGCTACGGCCGGCAGGATGCCGGAACGCCGCGTTGGATCGAACCGGACACAACGGCCGCGCTGGGCGGGGACGAGCCGGTGCTGATCGCCTGGAAGACCGGCGTGCCGGTGCGCGTGGACGCCGACCGCGTCGCCGCCGCGCATGCGTTGCTGGCGGCCGGTTGCGACATTGTGGTCTGCGACGACGGCCTGCAGCATTACCGGCTGGCGCGCGACGTGGAGATCGAAGTGGTCGACGGCAAGCGCCGTTACGGCAATGGCCGCATGATGCCCGCCGGGCCGCTGCGCGAGCCGGCCGAGCGGGCACGCGAGTGTGATTTCCGCATCGTCAACCTGGGCGAAACCCCGGCCGAGCAGGTCGCGATGGCGCCGGGCTTCGGCGAATGGCAGATGCGCCTGCGCCTGGAAGAGGCCCTTCCGCTGGGCGGTGGCCGGGCGCGCCCGCTGTCCGCCTTCGCCGGGCAGCGCGTGCACGCCGTGGCCGGCATCGCGCATCCGGAGCGCTTCTTCGCCATGCTGCGCGCGCGCGGCATCGGCGTGGTGCCGCATGCGTTCGCTGACCATCACCGCTACGTCGCCGCCGACTTCGCGTTCGGCAGCCAGCTCCCGGTGCTGATGACCGAGAAGGACGCGGTCAAGTGCCGCGAATTTGCCGACGACTGGATGTTCAGCGTGCCGCTGCAGGCCGACCTGCCGGCCGCCTTCTGGGTCGCCCTGCTGGACCGCCTCGGCAAGTTGCGTCGCGGCTGAGCCTTTCCTTTTCCTCCTGCCGTCCCCACGGTGCATGACATGACTGCCGAAATTCCTTCCTTCGTCGTCGCCGTGCCGGCGCGCTATGCCGCTACCCGCCTGCCGGGCAAGCCGCTGCGGTTGCTGGGCGGCGAGCCGCTGGTGCGACGTGTGGCCGAACGCGCGTTGCAGGCCGGTGCCCGCGAAGTGTGGGTGGCCACCGATGACACGCGCGTGGCCGACGCCATCGGTGGGCTGGCGGGCGTGCACGTGGCGATGACCTCGCCGGACCACGCTTCCGGCACCGATCGCCTCGCCGAGTGCGCTCGCCAGGCGGGCTGGTCGAACGACACCGTGGTGGTGAACCTGCAAGGGGACGAGCCATTCGCCCCGGCTGCGGGCATCCGCGAGGTGGCCCGGCTGCTGGCCGCCGGCCAGGCGGGCATGTCCACGCTCGCCGCGCCGATCAGCGAGGCGCACGAGCTGTTTGACCCCAACGTGGTCAAGCTGGTGCGCGATGACACCGGCCACGCGCTGTATTTCAGCCGTGCACCGATCCCCTGGCATCGCGATGCCTTCGCGGCCTCGCGCGAGGCATTGCCGCCCGGCGAATGGCTGCGACATATCGGCATCTACGGTTATCGGGCGGGTTTCCTGCAGCAGTTCGCGGCGATGCCCCCGGGACGGCTGGAGCGCGTCGAATCGCTGGAACAACTGCGCGTGCTCGAAGCCGGCCATCGCATCGCGGTGGCGCTGACGCCCGAGCAGTTCCCACCCGGCATCGATACCCCGGACGACCTGCTGCGGGCCGAAGCGCGCTGGGCCGCTGCATGAGGTTGCTGGTGGTGTGCCTGGGCAACATCTGCCGCTCCCCCATGGGCGAGGGGGCGCTACGGGCGCGCTTGGATGACTCGCCGCTGGCCGGCTCGATCGAGGTCGACTCGGCCGGCACCGGCGGCTGGCATGCCGGCGAGCCCGCGGACCGGCGCGCGATCCGCTGCGCCGCCGGCCATGGCGTGGATATCTCCGGCCTGCGTGCGCGCCAGCTGCGCCGGACCGATTTCCAGGCCTTCGACTGGATCCTGTGCGCCGACGAGGCCAACCTGCGCGATGCCCGCGCCCTGGCCCCGGCTGCGCTGCGCGAGCGCGTGGTGCTGTGGTTGCCTTGGGCCGGGGTCGACGACGCCCGCGAAGTGCCGGACCCCTATACCGGCGGTCCGGCGGAGTTCGAGGCCGCCTGGCGCCTGGTGGACCGGGCGGCGCAGGCCACGGTCGAGCGCCTTACGCGTCCGCCCGCTTTGGGCATAATCGACCGATGAGCGCGCAGAACCTCCAGGAATTCCCCGAATTCCCCACCTGGCTGAACGCCCGGCCGTCGACCCTGCAGGAACATCGCGGGCGCGCGCTGGTGCTGGCCTTCGTCAATGCCGGGTCGGAGTGGTGCGCGCAGCGCCTGGCCGAGCTGTCGCAGTGGCAGGCGCGCAACCCGGGGCGGGTGCAGTTGATCGTGGTGCAGGTCCCTCGCTTCGACAGCGAGCGCGAACCGGAGCGTTCGCTCAAGCTGCTGCGCCAGCACGGCGTGCAGGCCCCCATCCTGCTGGACCGGGAATGGGAAACCTGGCGCCGCTTTGGCGTGGTGTCCTGGCCCACGGTGGTGCTGATCGACGCGCAAGGCCGCGAGCGCCAGCGTGTGGTCGGCCTGGGCGGTGAACTGGAGCGCGAGCTGCAGGCGGTCTGCGAAGGGCAGCCGATGCCCAGCGACGACGACCTGCGCGTACAGCCCGAACGTCATCCCGAGCCACGCCTGGCCCTGCGTTTCCCGACCGGCCTGGCCGCCACCGCTGATCGCCTGTACATCGCCGACAGCGGTCATCACCGCATCCTGGAATGCAACCATCACGGCCGCGTGCTGCGCCAGTTCGGCCTGGGTACGGCCGATTTCATCGACGGCGGACTGGGCGAGGCGGCGTTCCGGCGGCCGCGCGGGTTGGCCGTCGCACGCGAAGCGTTGTACGTGGCCGATACCGGCAATCACGCGCTGCGCCGGGTGAACCTGTCCAGCGGCCACGTCGATACGCTCTGCGGCAATGGCCGCGCCGGCGAGCCGGTGGAAGGCGTCGTCGGCGAGGCGGCGCAGGTGTCGCTCGATGGCCCGCACGGCGTCACCGTGGCCGGCAACGAACTGCTGGTGGCCATGGCCGGCGACAACCGCATCTGGGGTTATGACCTGGGCCGGGGCGAACTGCGTTGGCGCGCCGGTGCCGGGGCGCTGGACGAGCGCGACGGCAGCGGCCACCTGGCCGCGTTCGCGCAGCCTACCGCCGTGGTGGCCGTGCAGCAGACGCTGTATGTGTGCGACGCACTCGGCTCGGCCATCCGCTCGATGCAGTTGCGCGGGGACCTGGTACAGACCCTGGTAGGCGGGCAGGGGCCGTGGGAATTCGGCGACGCCGACGGCCCGCGTCATCTCGCGCGCCTGCAGTTCCCGCAGGCCATCGCGATGGACCCGGCCTCGCCGGTGCTGTGGATTGCCGACAGCGGCAACGGCAGCCTGCGCAGCCTGCGGTTGGGCGGCGGCGAACTGGCCACGGTCAAGCTGCCGCGCCGCCTCAATGGCCCGGCCGGCGTGGCGGTGGCTGGCGGCAGCGTGTGGATTGCCGAAACCGATGCCCATGGCGTATTGCGTTACGACATCGCCAGCGGCGAACTGAGCGAGTTCACGATCCAGGAATGAAAGCCACGCCGCCCGCCGGATTCGATGGCAAGGCCTTCGCCGCCCAGCTGAGCACCGCTCCCGGCGTCTACCGCATGTATGCCGCCGACGACACGCTGCTGTACGTCGGCAAGGCCGGCGCGCTGCGCAAGCGCGTGGGCAGCTATTTCAACGGTTCGCCGAAGAATGCGCGCGCCATGTCGATGCTCTCGCAGGTGGCGCGCATGGACGTGACCGTCACCCGCACCGAGGCCGAGGCGCTGCTGCTGGAAAACCAGCTGATCAAGTCGCTGACGCCGCGCTACAACGTCTCGCTGCGCGACGACAAGAGCTACCCGTACGTGCTGCTGACCCGCGAGGAGTGGCCGCGCATCGGCCTGCACCGTGGCCCGCGTGCGACCCCCGGGCGCTATTTCGGGCCTTATGCCAGCGTCTACGCCGTGCGCGAAACGCTCAACCTGATGCACAAGTTGTTCCGCCTGCGCAGCTGCGAGGACAGCGTGTTCCGCAATCGCTCGCGGCCTTGCCTGCAATACCAGATCGGCCGCTGCAGCGCGCCGTGCGTGGAACTGGTGAGTGCGCAGGACTACGCCGAATCGGTGCGTCGCGCCACCTTGTTCCTGGAAGGCAAGAGCGACCAGCTCGGCGAAGAGCTGATGCAGGAAATGCAGACGGCCAGCGAGCAGCTGCAGTTCGAGCGGGCCGCCCGCCTGCGCGACCTGCTCGCCTCGCTGCGCAGCCTGCAGAACCGCCAGTTCGTCGAAGGCCGCGCCGCCGACCTGGACGTGCTGGCCTGTGCCACCCAGGGCGCGCATGCCTGCGTGTTGCTGCTGGCGTTCCGCGACGGGCGCAACCTCGGCACGCGCGCGTTCTTTCCCAAAACCAATGGCGAGGACAGCGCCGACGAGATCCTTGCCGCGTTCGTGTCGCAGTACTACATCGAGCACACGCCGCCGCGCGAGATCCTGCTGGACCGCGAGATTCCCGACGCCGAACTGCTCGAGCACGCGCTCAGTGCCTCGGCCGAGCGCAAGGTGGCGTTGAAGTGGAACGTGCGCGGCGAGCGCGCCGGCTATGTCGAGCTGGCCGCGCGCAACGCACAGAACACGCTGGCTTCGGAGCTGACCAGCCAGAGCGCGCAACACGCGCGCAGCGAGGCACTGCGCGAGATGCTGGACCTGGCCGAGCCGGTCAAGCGCGTGGAATGCTTCGACATCAGCCACACGCTGGGCGAAGCAACGGTGGCCTCGTGCGTGGTGTTCGACGCTGCCGGCCCGGTGCGGGGGCAGTACCGGCGCTTCAACATCTCCGGCATCGCGCCGGGCGACGACTACGCCGCCATGCGGCAGGCGCTGGAGCGGCGTTTTCGTCGTGCGGTGGAGGAGGGCGGGGTGCTGCCCGACGTGCTGCTGATCGACGGCGGTGCCGGCCAGCTTGCGCAGGCGCAGGCGGTGATGGCCGAACTTGGCATTACCAGCGTCGCGCTGGTCGGTGTGGCCAAGGGCGAGGAGCGCCGTGCCGGCCACGAAACCCTGGTGATGCCCGACGGGCGCGAGCTGCGTCCGGGTGCGGCGTCGCCTGCGTTGCAGTTCATCCAGCAGGTGCGCGACGAGGCGCACCGCTTCGCAATCACCGGCCATCGCGGCCGTCGGCAGAAGGCGCGCATGACCAGCAAGCTGGAAGATATTCCCGGCATCGGTCCGCGCCGGCGCGCCAACCTGCTGAAACATTTCGGCGGCCTGGCCGGGCTCAAGGCCGCCGGCGAGGCGGAGATCGCGCGCGTGGAGGGCGTCAATGCCGCCCTGGCCGCCCGAATCTACGCTAACCTGCACGGGCTGCCGCTGCCCGACGCGAGCGGCGAATAGAGACACCTGATGAAGTTGACCATCCCCACCTGGCTGACACTGCTGCGGATCCTGATGATCCCGGTGCTCGTCGTGGTGTTCTACCTGCCGTATTCGTGGACCAACTTCGCCGCAGCCGCGATCTTCGGCCTGGCCGCGATTACCGACTGGCTCGATGGTTGGATCGCGCGTCGCTACCACCAGTATTCGGCGTTCGGTGCCTTCCTCGACCCGGTGGCCGACAAGCTGATGGTGGCCGTGGCGCTGTTCCTGATCGTGCAGGGCCACCCGACGCCGTGGATGGCGTTCTGGGCTGCGGTGATCGTCGGCCGCGAGATCGCGGTTTCGGCGCTGCGCGAATGGATGGCTGAACTGGGGCAGCGGGCGAAGGTGCGCGTGGCGATGATCGGCAAGGTGAAGACGACCGCGCAGATGGTCGCGCTGTTGTGCCTGCTGTATTCGGTGCAGCCGGGCCAGCCGGCCGCCGGCCTGGGCATATGGATGGGCAGCTTCGTTTTCCACGTGGGCGACTGGACGCTGGCGATCGCCGCGATCCTCACGTTGTGGTCGGGATTGCAGTACCTGCATGCGGCGTGGCCGAGCCTGCGCGAAGACGAAAAAGCGGCGCTGCGTCAGAACCCGAAAAAAGTCGAATCCAATAGTTGACACATGATGCGTTCGCTGTAGAATTTCGCCTCCCAAGCGGGAATAGCTCAGTTGGTAGAGCGCAACCTTGCCAAGGTTGAGGTCGCGAGTTCGAGTCTCGTTTCCCGCTCCAGTTTCAGACAAGGCCCCGTTCGCGGGGCCTTGTCATTCCAGGCGGCCGCAATGCCGCCGGGAACATGGAATGCGGGGCCTGGTGGCAGATCGGTTATGCACCGGATTGCAAATCCGTAGAGATGGGTTCGACTCCCGTCCAGGCCTCCACATTCGCTTCCTTGCGCCGGCGCCGCCGATGGAAGGAAGCCGGCAACAGAGGGTTGGCACGCACGTGAAGACCCTGTACAATGCGCAGCTCACGCGGGAATAGCTCAGTTGGTAGAGCGCAACCTTGCCAAGGTTGAGGTCGCGAGTTCGAGTCTCGTTTCCCGCTCCAGTTTCAGACAAGGCCCCGCTTGCGGGGCCTTGTGTTATCAGTCACCCGCCGCGGTTTTTCGGCTAGACTGGCAACCCACCGGCCTGGTGGCAGAGTGGTTATGCAGCGGACTGCAAATCCGCGTACGCCGGTTCAATTCCGACCCAGGCCTCCATACAAAACCCGCCCATGGCGGGTTTTGTCGTTTCCGGGGTCTGCGATCCGCCCGCACCGGGCATTGATCCTGATCAAGGACGGGGCGGGTATACCCGGCGATGCTGTACGCCATGCAGACGACCGCCCAAGCCCACGTCATTCCCCGCTGGCACTTCGATGCGGAGCTGCTGCGCCGCTACGACCGTCCGGGCCCGCGCTATACCTCATACCCCACCGCGCCGCAGTTCCATGACGGCTTCGGCTGGCCGCAGCTGCGCGAGGCGATCGAACAAGCGCCGGCCGGGCCGCTGTCGCTTTACATCCATGTGCCTTTTTGCAGCAGCCCGTGCTTCTACTGCGGCTGCAACCGCGTCATCACCCGCGACCGCAGCCGGGGCGTGGCCTACGTCGCGCGCGTGCTGCGCGAGGCCAGCCTCATCGCGCCACTGCTCGCCGGCAAGCGTGAAGTCGTGCAGATGCACTTCGGCGGTGGTACGCCGAATTTCCTCAGCCCCGATCTCATCGGCGAACTGCTGCGCGGCCTGCGCCACCATTTCCACTTCAGCGGCGAGGAGTCGCGCGACTTCTCCATCGAACTCGATCCGCGCACCCTGGCGCCCGCCGAACTCGGCGACCTGGCGCAGTTGGGCTTTACCCGCGCGAGCCTGGGCATCCAGGATTTCGATCCCACCGTGCAGAAGGCCATCAACCGCGTGCAGAACGCGCGCCAGACGCTCGCGCTGATCGACGCCTGCCGTTCGCATGGCATGCGTTCGGTCAACGTGGACCTGGTCTACGGCCTGCCCAGGCAGACGCTGGCCGGCTTCGGCGACACGTTGGACCGCGTGCTGGAAGCGCGGCCGAACCGTTTCGCGATCTACGGCTACGCGCACCTGCCCTCGATGTTCCGCGCGCAGCGCCGCATCCGCGACGAAGACCTGCCCGATGCCGAGATGCGATTGGCGCTGCTGGGGCTGGCGGTGGAGCGGCTCACCGCCGCCGGCTACCAGTACATCGGCATGGACCACTTCGCGCTGCCCGACGACGAGCTTTCCCGTGCGCAACGCGAGGGGGGACTGCACCGCAACTTCATGGGCTACACCACGCACGCGGCGGCCGACCTGCTCGGCCTGGGCGTGAGTGCGATCAGCCGCATGGGCGGGGCGTACGCGCAGAACCCGCGCGAGCTGCCGGTCTGGGAAGCGGCCATCGACCAAGGCCGCGTGCCGGTCTGGCGCGGGTTTGCGATGTCGCGCGACGACGTGATCCGCGGCGACCTGATCCAGTCGCTGATGTGCCAGGGGGAAGTGGATACGCGGCGCATCGGCGAACGCCACGGCATCGATTTCGCCCAGTACTTCGCCGAGGAGCTGCGGGCGCTGGAGACGTTGCGTGCCGACGGGCTGGTCGAGGCCGATGCCGGCCATGTGCGCGCCACCGACCGTGGCCGGCCGCTGCTGCGGCTGATCGCGATGTGTTTCGACCGCTACCTGCGCCAGCCGCGTGCGGCCGGCGGCTTCTCGCGGGCGATCTGAGCGATGGCGCACATGCAGCCGTCAGCGTGGGCTATGCGAATGCTCGCGGGCAATCGAGGCCAGCGTCTCCGACCACTCGGCCAGCTCCTGCTGGAACTTCTGCCGGTACGTCGCGGCAGCTTCCGGAATCTCGAAGCCGCTGTCGGTCGCATCGGGCATGCGTCGCCGCCAGGCTTCCAGCACGGTGTTCGGGTCGGGATGGGTTTCCAGCAGGGCGCCGGTCACCCAGGTCACCGCGTCCAGTCGGGCGGCGAGGGCGGACATGGCGTCGACGAGGGCGGTGACTTGCGATGAGTCCATGGACGATCCATTGCAGCGAAGGAATGGAGCACGCCCGTGTGCAGGCCCATTCCGTCCGGGTCGAGCGGCCCGGACACGCGGAGCCAAGGCGCACGGGAAGCCGGCGCGAAATCTTGTCCCTGCAGGTACACCCGCGATCCCTCGTGTCGACTCTAACCGCATTGGCGGCGATGAAGGTAGCGGCACAAAAAAACTGGGGCTTTCGGCCCGGCCACCGCTTGGCCTGGCCGTGCCTGGTCCCCCGTACACCGGCCGCAGGCACGCGGTTGCGTCTTATCGAACTATCCCAACGAGGTGGAGCGTGAGCAAACTGACCGAATCGCTGCGGCATGACCTGGCAGCGTTGTATGAAGCAGGGGCGATCGACAAGGTCACCATGCGCGAGTTCGAGGCGATCTGCCCGCCGCCGGTGCGCGATTTCAGCGCCGTCGACATCAAGCGGCTGCGCGAAGGCCTGCGTTTCAGCCAGCCGGTGTTCGCCTACCACCTGCACACCACCGCCTCGACCGTGCGCAAATGGGAGCAGGGTGAGACGCGGCCGGCGGGCCCGGCGCTGAAGCTGTTGAACGTCATCGCCGACAAGGGGCTGAAGGCCATCCTGTAAGGCGCACGCGCCACGCGCCCCGGAAGCGGGGCGCGTGAACGCAGGAGGTGGTGCCCGAGGCCGGGATCGAACCGGCATGCCTTTCGGCGAGGGATTTTCATGCCACTTCGGCTTTCGCCGCCGGCGCGCGTGGCGCCGTTCGTGGTCTGGAGCACGCCTTCACCCTAGCCCTGCGGCCGTAGGTGCCCGCCGTCTGCTCTCTACACCTTCCCGGCTGCGGGCCGGGCTTGGCTCGGCGTTGGCGCGGACGCGGGGCGTCCAGGGCGTTCACCGACTTTGACGGGTGCCACTTCGGGTGTTTCCCCCCGAAGGCTCAAATTGTTCAAGTCCCTTGTGTCTACCAGTTTCACCACTCGGGCGTGGCGTTGCCTGCCGGTGTGCGCCGGCACGATAGCGTGCCTGATCCCGCGTGGCTTGTGAATCACGGGGGCTGCGCTATGCTGCCGGCCGCGCGTCGCCTGCGGCGGGCGCGCCCGCTCGCCGAAAGGAACCGCATGCCCGCTGCCCTGCCTGATCCCGCCACCGCGCGCATCGCCGTCATCGGCCTGGGATATGTCGGGCTGCCGCTCGCCGTGGCCTTCGGCGCCCATCGCGACACGCTGGGGTTCGACATCGACGCGCAGCGTATCGCGCGGTTGCAGGCCGGGCAGGACAGCACGCTGGAAGTGCCGGCCGAGGAACTGGCCCAGGCCACGCGGCTGCACTACAGCCACGATCCGGCCGCGCTGGCCACCGCGCAGGTGTTCATCGTCACCGTGCCCACGCCCATCGACGAGGCCGAGCAGCCCGACCTGGGCCCACTGCGTTCGGCCACCGCGCTGATCGCCGCCGCGCTCAAGCCGGGCGACCTGGTGATCTACGAATCCACGGTCTACCCGGGGACGACCGAGGAAGTCTGCGTGCCGCTGCTGGAGCAGGGGTCGGGCCTGCGTTTCAACCAGGATTTCCACTGCGGCTACAGCCCGGAGCGGATCAATCCCGGCGACCGCCAGCGCCGCCTTGCGGATATCCGCAAGGTCACTGCCGGCTCCACGCCCGAGGCGGCGGCGTGGGTGGATGCGCTGTACCGTACCATCATCACCGCCGGCACCTGGCCCGCGCCCTCCATCCGCGTGGCGGAGGCGGCCAAAGTGGTGGAAAACATCCAGCGCGACGTCAACATCGCGCTGGTCAACGAACTGGCGCTGATCTTCGACCGGCTCGACATCGATACGCTCGATGTACTCGAAGCAGCCGGCACCAAATGGAACTTCCTGCCATTCCGGCCCGGGCTGGTCGGCGGGCACTGCATCGGCGTGGACCCGTACTACCTGCTGCACAAGTCCGAAAGCGTGGGTTACCACCCGGACCTGATCCACACCGCGCGGCAGGTGAACAACCGCGTCGAACAGCACGTGTCCTCGCGCGTGGCCGCGTTGCTCGGCGCGCAGGGCCGGCCCATCGCCGGTGCGCGCGTGCTGGTGCTGGGGGTGACGTTCAAGGAGAACTGCCCGGACCTGCGCAACAGCCGGGCATTGGACCTGGTGCGCGGGCTGCAGGCGCTGGGCGCGCAGGTCGATGCCTGCGACCCGTGGGCCGATGCGCGCGAAGCGCTCGAACATGGCGGCATCGGCCTGTGCGAGTCACCGCAGGCCGGCCAGTACGACGCGGTCGTGCTGGCGGTCGCGCACGCGCAGTACCGCGATTACAGTGCGGCCGAGGTCATCGCGCTCGGTCGGCCGGGCGCGGTGGTGTACGACGTCAAGTCCGCCTGGCCGCGCGAGGCGGTCACCGACCGGCTCTAGGCTGCGGCCTGCGGCCCGACCTTCCCGAGAGAGGCATCGATGTACCGTTACCTGGCCTTCGCGTTCTGCCTGTTGATGCTGGTCCTTTCCGTGGCATTGGCGCGCTACTGGGTGGCCTGGGACTGGGGCGTGGTGATCTTCGCGTTGCTGTGCGTGCTCGGCGTGTGGGACATGCTGCAGACGCGCAGCACGCTGCGGCGCAATTACCCGGTGCTGGCGCATTTCCGTTTCGGCCTCGAATCCATCGGCCCGGAAATCCGCCAGTACTTCGTGCAGAGCGACCTGGACGAGGTGCCGTTCTCGCGCCAGCAGCGCGCACTGGTGTACCAGCGCGCCAAGAACCAGATGGACGTGGTGCCGTTCGGCACGCTGCACAGCACCTACCGCGTGGATTACGAATGGATCAACCACTCGGTGGCGCCGGCGAAGATCGATTCGCACGACTTCCGCGTGCTGATCGGCGCGCAAAGCCGCCAGCCGTATTCGGCCAGCGTGTTCAACATCTCGGCGATGAGCTTCGGCGCGTTGTCGGCCAATGCGATCCGTGCGCTCAACGAAGGCGCCCGGCGCGGCCACTTCTACCACGATACCGGCGAGGGCTCGATTTCCCCTTACCACCGCGAGCGCGGCGGCGACCTGGTGTGGGAAATCGGGTCGGGCTATTTCGGCTGCCGCGATGACGCGGGGCGGTTCGACCCCGAACGCTTCGCCGCCAACGCCGTCGATCCGCAGGTGAAGATGATCGAGGTCAAGCTCTCGCAAGGGGCCAAGCCGGGGCATGGCGGCGTGCTGCCGGCGGCAAAGGTGAGCGCGGAGATCGCCGCCACGCGCGGCGTGCCGATGGGGATGGACTGCGTCTCGCCAGCGGCGCACTCGGCATTTTCCACGCCGATCGGCCTGTTGCAGTTCGTCGCCCAACTGCGTGAACTTTCAGGTGGCAAGCCCACCGGTTTCAAGCTGGCGCTGGGGCATCCCTGGGAATGGTTCGGCATCGCCAAGGCGATGCAGGAAACCGGGCTGCTGCCGGATTTCATCGTCGTCGATGGCGCCGAGGGCGGCACCGGCGCGGCGCCGGCCGAGTTCATCGATCACGTCGGCGTGCCGATGCACGAGGCCCTGCGGTTGGTGCACAACACGCTGGTGGGCCTGGATCTGCGCGAGCGCATCAAGCTCGGCGCGGCGGGCAAGATCACCAGCGCGTTCGAGATCGCCAAGACCATCGCGATGGGCGCGGACTGGTGCAACGCCGGGCGTGGCTACATGTTCGCACTGGGGTGCATCCAGTCGCTGAGCTGCCACACCGACCGCTGCCCGACCGGTGTGGCCACCCAGGATCCGCGGCGCTGGAAGCACCTGGACCTGGCCGACAAGGCCACGCGCGTGCACCACTACCACGAGAACACCCTGCGCGCGCTGCGGGAGCTGCTGGCCGCCGCTGGCCTCAACGATCCCTCGCAGCTGGGCCCCGAGCACATCCTGCGCCGCGTCTCGGCGGTGGAGATCCGTTCGCTGGCCTCGCTGTATCGTTATCTGGAACCGGGCGAACTGTTGCGGCAGGTGCCCGACCATGCGGTCTTCCAGGACTTCTGGGCCGAGGCGCGCGCCGATTCGTTCCAGCCGCCACCGCGCGTCAAGGCATTGCGCGACAGCAAATCACGCTGAAACCCGCGCTCAGGCGCGGGCGTGCAGCCAGTCCACCGCGCCGCGACCGGCGCGCAGGCCGCTGGCGAAGCAGGCGGTAAGCAGGTAGCCGCCAGTGGGCGCTTCCCAGTCGAGCATCTCGCCGGCGCAGAACACGCCGGGCAGATGGCGCAGCATCAGGTGGTCATCCAGTGCTTCCAGCCGCACGCCGCCCGCGCTGCTGATCGCTTCGTCGATGGGGCGCGGCCGCAGCAGTTTCAGCGGCAGGCGCTTGAGGATGGCGGCCAGGGTGGCGGCATCGGCGGTGATCGTCTTGCCGAGCACTTCGTGCAGCAGCGCGGCCTTCACGCCGCTCACGCCGGCATGGCGGCGCAGGTGCTCGCTGAGACTGCGGCCGTTGCGCGGGCGCGCCAGCTCGGCACGCAGTCGGGCTTCGTCGCGGCCGGGTACCAGGTCCAGGTACAGCATGGCCTCGCCATCGCGTGCGACCAGCTCGCGCAGGTCCGCCGACAGCGCATAGACCAGACTGCCCTCGATGCCGTGCGCGCTGGCCACGCATTCGCCCTGCAGCGTGTGCGCGTGGCCGTGCACGTCGGTCCAGTGCGCGATGACCGGCTTGAGGGGCGCGCCGGCGTGGCGTTCGGCGAAGTAGGGCGTCCAGGCGATGTCGAATCCGCAATTGGCCGGCTGCAACGGCGCGACGTCCACGCCGCGCGCGGCCAGCGGCGCGACCCAGGCGCCGTCCGAGCCCAGCTCGGGCCAGCTGCCGCCGCCCATGGCCAGCACGGTGGCGCCGGCCTGCACCCGCTGTTCGCCCTCCGGCGTGGCGAAGCGCAGCGCATCGCCGTCCCAGCCGAGCCAGCGATGCTGCACGTGGAAGCGCACGCCTTCTTCCTTCAGCCGGCGCACCCAGCCGCGCAGCAGCGGTGCGGCCTTGCGGTCCAGCGGGAACACGCGGCCGGAGCTGCCCACGTAGGTGTCCACGCCCTGCGCGCGCGCCCACGCGCGCAGCGCATCGGCGTCGAAGTCGCACAGCCAACTGGCGACGGCGTCGGCGCGTTCGCGGTAACGCGAGACGAAGACGTCGAACGGGTCGGAGTGGGTGAGGTTGAGCCCGCCCTTGCCGGCGATCAGGAACTTGCGGCCGACCGAGCCCTTGGCCTCGTACACATCCACCGGCACGCCGGCGCGGCAGGCGACCTCGGCGGCCATCAGGCCGGCCGGCCCGCCGCCGATCACCGCCAGGCGCGGCGGGCTCACTTGGGCTCCACCTTCAGCAGTTCGACGTCGAACACCAGCGAGGCGCCCGGCGGGATCACGCTGCCGGCGCCGCGGGCACCATAGCCGTAGTCGGCGGGGATCATCAGCGTGCGATGGCCGCCTTCGCGCATGCCGGCCACGCCCTCGTCCCAGCCGCGGATCACCTGGCCGGCGCCGAGCGGAAAGGTGAACGCCTCGGCGCGGTCGAGCGAGCTATCGAACTTGGGCCCGTGCTTGTCCGCCTTGCGTTCGTCGTAGAGCCAGCCGGTGTAGTGCACGGTGACGCGATCGCCCGCCTTCGCAAGCGCGCCCGTACCTGGCTGCGTGTCGATGGCTTGGAACGTGGCGATGCTGCCTCCCGGCGGCGGACCGGGCGGGGTGCAGGCGGCCGGGGCGAGGGCGAGCAGGAACAGCAGGCAGGTGCGCGGCAGGGACATGGCGACGTATCGGGGGAAAACGCCGATTATCGCATCGCGCGCCCGGTATCATTCGCGCATGGCCAAGCTGCTGCTCAACCTGCGCAACGTACCCGAGGACGAGGCCGACGACGTGCGCGCCTTGCTGGACGAAGCGAAGGTCGATTACTACGAGACCCGGCCGAGCCTGTGGGGGATCTCCGCCGGCGGCATCTGGTTGCGCGACGCCGCCGAGCAGCCGCGCGTCAAGGCACTGCTCGATGCTTACCAGCAGCAGCGCGGACAGGCCGCCCGCGCGCGCCGCGCTGCCGAACTGGCCGATGGCAGCGCCGAGACCTTCGGCAGCCTGCTGCGCACCCGGCCCCTGTTCGTGGTCGCCACGCTGCTGGGCATGGCCGTGGTGGCCGCGCTGGTATTGCTGCCGTTCCTGCTGCTGTCGCGCTGAGCCGGGACGGCCGGCGGCAGCGGGTAGAATGGCGCGATGATCGTCAACACCGCCGCCTATCACTTCGTCGAGATTGCCGACCCCGCCGCCCTGGCCGAGGCCGTGCACGAACGTGCGCAGGCGCTCTCGCTGAAGGGCAGCGTGTTGGTGGCCGGGGAGGGCATCAACCTGTTCCTGGCCGGGGAGGCGCCGCAGATCGAGGCGTTCTACGACTGGCTGCGCGCCGATGCGCGCCTGCAGGCGTTGCACGTCAAGTACAGCCATAGCCAGGCGATGCCGTTCGCGCGGCTGAAGGTGAAGCAGAAGGACGAGATCATCAGCTTCCGCCGCGAGGACGCCTCGCCGCTGCGCGCACCGCGCGCGCCGGCCGTCGCGCCGGCGGTGCTGCGGCAGTGGCTGCGCCAGGGCCACGACGACCAGGGCCGCCGGGTGGTGATGCTCGACACCCGCAACCAGCAGGAAGTGGCGCATGGCACCTTCACCGGCGCACTGACCCTGCCCATCACCCGGTTCACCGAACTGCCGCAGGCGCTTGCCCCGCATCGCCAGGCGCTGGCCGACGCCACGGTGGTCAGTTTCTGCACCGGCGGCATCCGCTGCGAGAAGGCGGCGCTGTGGATGCAGGCCGACGGCATGGACAACGTGCTGCAACTGGACGGCGGCATCCTGGGCTACTTCGAGGCGGTCGGCGGGGAGGGCTATGAAGGCCGCTGCTTCGTGTTCGACGAGCGCGTGGCGCTGGACCCGCAGCTGCGGCCGCTACAGGATGACGCCATCGCCTGAAAGGCCATCGCGGCCTAGTCCGAGCCTCCTACTAGACGATTCCCGAGCGCGTCGGCCCGGACGACATGAAAACATGGAGATGTGGCCGGCGTTCCGGTTCAAGGGCCTGCCGCAGTGGATGGCTTCCCCACGGCCGGCCAATGCACCACACTGGGTTTCAGCTTGCCCACCCCATCCGGGCGGTCTAGGCTGAATTGTTGGCTTACAGCGGGAATGACGCAGGGATGACCATCAAGGTTTTTCTGGTCGACGACCATGCGCTGGTGAGAACCGGCATGAAGATGATCCTGTCCAGGGAAGTGGACATCGAAGTCGTGGGCGAAGCCGACAGCGGCGAGGCCGCGTTACCCCTCATCCGCCAGCTGCGCCCGGACATCGTGCTGTGCGACCTGCACCTGCCCGGCGTCAGCGGGCTGGAGATCACCGAGCGCATCGTCAAGGGCGACCACGGCACGCGGGTGATCATCGTCTCGGTGCTTGAGGACGGCCCGTTACCGAAACGGCTGCTGGAAGCGGGCGCATCCGGCTACGTGGGCAAGGGCGGCGATGCGCACGAGCTGCTGCGCGCCGTGCGCGAAGTGGCGCTGGGGCGTCGGTACCTGGGCACGAGCATCGCGCAGAACATGGCGTTGTCGAACCTGGAGGGCGGCGCCTCGCCGTTCGACCTGCTTTCGCCGCGCGAACTGGAAGTGGCGTTGCTGCTCACGCAGGGCTTGCGACAAGAGGACATCGCCAAGCGCCTGAGCCTGAGTGCCAAGACGATCAACACGCACAAGGCGCGCCTGTTCGAAAAGATTGGCATCCAGGACAGCATCGCGCTGGCGCGGCTGGCCAACCAGTACGGGCTGCTGGACCCGACGCGTACCGTATAAGCCGAAGCGCGTCGCGCAGCGCTTCGCTTCAGCGCACACGCAAAAAGAAAGCGGCCCGAAGGCCGCTTTGCTTTTTCTGCAGGGCGAAGAATCAGACGGCCGGCGGACGCGGCGCCGATTCGCGCGCCTTCTCGACGTCCTCTGCCACCTCTTCCGATGCCTCTTCCGACGCCGGCGTGGCCGGTTCGCTCGCCGAGGTTTCCTCAACCGAGGCTTCCACCGTGGCGGCCTGTGCGGCCGCATCCGTGGAACCCGCCACCGGGGCCGCCGGGGTCGGCGTCGGTTCGACTACGACCGGGGCTGCTTCCGCCGGGGTGTCGATCTGCGGCGCGGCGGCCGGCACGGCTTCCGCGACGGGCTTCTGTGCCGGCTCGGCTTGTGCCGGAGCCAGCACGTCGAGCAGGGTGGTCTGCACCGGCATGTAGGGCTTGGGCTCGGCCGGGGCCTCAACGACCGGGGCAGCAGCGACCGGCGTTTCGACCGGCGTCGCTTCAACTGCCGGCGCGGCCTCGACCTTCGGGGTTGCGGGCACAGGCGTTTCCGTCTTGGTCGCTTCCACCGGGGCCTGGGCCGCCGGAGCCGGCGCTTCCACCGGAGCCGGGGGACGCACGTCGGCCGGCGGCACGATGGCCTCGGTCGGCGCAACCACTGGCGCGAAGTCGGCCTTCGGCGGTTCGGCCACCGTCGGCGCGGCCACCACGGCCGCCGCTGCGGCCGCAGCAGCAGCCGGCTTGGCGTCGGCCTGCGGACGCGGCTTCGGGGGCGGCGCGATTTCGTCGTCGAACTCGAACTCCGGCTGGCGGCTGGCTTCCACCGGTTCGGCGCCTTCGGTCAGGTCGGCATCGATCTCGCTGTCGGACTCGTGCTCGTCGCCATCACCCGCCTCGTTCATGCCTTCGGCGTTCTCGCCACCGGCTGCACCACCGCGACGACGACGACGGCCACCGCGACGGCCACGACGGCGACGGCTGCCGCCTTCGCCAGCGCCTTCGTCACCCGTCGCCGGGGCGTCGGTGCCGATTTCCTCGCTGCCGGCCTCGACGGGCACGTCGGTGGACGGCGCGCCGATCACGGGTGCCGCCTCGAACGGCTTGGGCGCGGCGACGGCCGGCTCGACGGCCACCGGGGCCGGGGTCGCCGTGGCGGCGACAGCCACGACGGCCGGTGTCACGGCAGCGGCGTTCACCGCTTCTTCTGCGCGCGGTGCGGGCTTGGGCTTGTCCTGCTGCGGGGCTGGCGCACGCTGCGGCTGCTGGGCGGCCTGCTTCGGCGGCTGCTGGGCATTGCCGTTGGCGTTCTGCCCGGCGTTCTGCGGCTTGGGCTGCTTCTGCTTCTGCTGGCCGCCTTGCGGCTGCTGCTGCGGCTTGGGCTGACCCTGCTGCGGCTGTTGCTGCGGCTGGCCGTTGCCACCCTGGCGGCGCTCGTCCGCGCGACGCTCCTCGCGGCGCGCCTCCTTGTTGCCACCGCGGTTCTGGTTGCCGCCGCGGCCGTCGCGACGGGCATTACGGTCGCCGCGGTCGTTGCGGTTGCCGCCGTTGCGGTTGCCTTCGCCGCCCTGGCCCTGGCGCGGACGCTGGGCCGGTGAAGGGGCCGGGGTCGCTTCGGCGGTGCCGAAGATGCGCTTGAGCCAGCCGACCACGCCAGTGGCGGCCGGCGCTGCGACAGGTGCCACCACGGGGGCCGGCGCGGGCACCGGCTCGACCGGTTCGTCGCGTACCGGGGCCGGCTGGCTCGGCTTGATCGAGGTCACCGCCGGCGCGGCCGGGATGTTGAGCTGCGCCTTGGTCAGCGCGTGCACCGGGAGCTTGCGCGGGGTGCCGCGCTGGTAGCTCGGCTTGCCGCTTTCCTCGCCCAGCTCGTTCTCGCGCAGGCGCGTGACTTCGTAGTGCGGGGTGTGCAGCTGCTCGTCGGCGACGATGATGATCGGCGCGTCGTGGCGCGTTTCGATCTCGCGCAGCGCCGAGCGCTTCTCGTTGAGCAGGAAGTTGGCGATCTCCACCGGGGCCTGAACCAGCACCTGCCCGGTGTTCTCCTTCATCGCGTGCTCTTCGGCGACGCGGATGATCGACAGCGACAGCGACTCCACGCTGCGCATGCGGCCGTGGCCGTCGCAGCGCGGGCAGACGATCTGGCTGGACTCGCCCAGGCTCGGGCGCAGGCGCTGGCGGCTCATCTCCATCAGGCCGAAGCGCGAGATGCGGCCGAGCTGCACGCGCGCGCGGTCGTACTTGAGCGCGTTCTGCAGGCGGTTCTCGACCTCGCGCTGGTGCTTGGAGGAGGACATGTCGATGAAGTCGATCA
>Ga0310344_10000211_pt1 | contig 49070 bp, 41 predicted proteins | sample HC15DNA20200_MG_FD_203801 | JGI IMG/M metagenome (GOLD analysis project Ga0310344, IMG submission 203801) | Marine microbial communities from station ALOHA, North Pacific Subtropical Gyre - HC15-DNA-20-200_MG | ecosystem: Environmental > Aquatic > Marine > Oceanic | place: Pacific Ocean: North...
GGCTCACCCATAAGTCTTTTTGGAGACGGAGAACAGACGCGGGATTTTACCTACGTTGACGACATTGCTAGTGGGACCGTGCTATCTCTTAAACCTATGGGATTCCAAATCATCAACTTAGGGTCTGACAAACCTATTTCAGTGAATGATTGTATCTCATTAATTGAAAATAACTTAGATAAGCCGGCTGAAACAACCTATCATCCGAGTCACCCCGCCGATGTTAGACATACATGGGCCGACATCAGTAAAGCTAAAGAATTGCTTGCATGGGAACCAAGGACCGATATTAAAGACGGTATCAAACAAACTGTAAACTGGTACATAGAAAATCAAGATTGGGCTAGAACTATAGAACTAGGTTAACCACAACCTAATTGAATGTTAGCGCGTAAGATTATGATTCCTTGCTAGTATCTAAAGTACCCGGTAAAATACGTTGTATCCCGGACGTTATGGTAAGTAGTCCAGTAACTTATCAGACCCTCCCGCGCTACTGGAAACGCGGTGGAAAGGTTATGGAAGCCTATTGGCCTTAAGAAGCAGATGCGTTATTCGATAATACTGAGCATATCGTAGCCGAATGAAGATATTCAGGTTTACTAATCATTAACACAGTAATCAGTTGTGAGAGTAGGGACAGGGACGTGTTGAAAGAAATATCTGAAAAAAAAAGCCCCATTCAGTGGCGCGTAGTACGTACAATGCCGAGAGCCGAGCGTCTAGCCGTTCAAGAGTTAGTAACGAACGGATTCGAGCCATATTGCCCTCAAATTAAAACAAAAGTTAGCAACACTGGCCCATACACACCTCTGTTCCCAGGATATATATTCGTCAAAGAGTCATACGACAAAGAAGAAGGCCTTCCCGTTTTCATCTTACCTCATGTATATGGCTGGCTACATTTTTCTGGCATGATACCCACAGTACCCGACGCTATCATCAAAGAACTTTCTGAAAAAGTTGAGGAAATAAATAACGATGGTGGCATTTGGCATAAATATCAAGTAGGTGACATAGTCACTGTCACGTTCAGCGGTACTAATTCTCTGGGTGAAGTTATCTCTGTACCTAAAACATACATGAAGCCAATAGAAATATTATTAGACTTTATGGGCAGAGACGTAAGGGCTAAAGTTTCCATGGATAAAATTAATCCATTCAGCGGAGATCCAAAACTAAAATATCACCGCCTACGCAGGTCCCGTGGGAAAGGCCGACATACAAAACAGTACAGGGAAATACAACTGTCTGACCTTGCATCTGTTTAATACCACCACAAATCCCCCGACGTTGTAGCCGATTGCTCCGCGGGTGATTCCATAAGTTCAATAGACTCGTATACAATACGAGGGGGCGGAGCATGACTGCTTTAGAATACCTTTAACACTCAAGATCTGCACCCGAATATAATTAATCCAACGAGCACGCAATTTAAAGCAGTCACAATCCTAAATACCCGGCAACATAACCATATATCCGTCGAGGTTGTCTCCACCATGCTAATCGCTATTTAAAAACTTACACAGATATAGGCTATTGCAATGGTAAAACTAGAACCAAACATAGAAATACTAGCTCTAATTCCAGCCAGATCTGGATCCAAGAGCATTCCAAATAAAAACGTCCAACTTTTATGCGGAAATCCACTAATCAGCTACACTATAACTGCGGCAATCGAATCAGCTATGATTAGCCGATGTATAGTGTCTACTGATAATGAGGACATAGCAACTATAAGCCGAAAATCAGGAGCAGAGACTCCATTTATAAGGCCAACTAATTTGTCCAAAGACACTACGACTATGAATCCCGTACTATGCCACGCATTGCACTGGCTAGAAGAAAACCAACAATACATCCCGACTCATATCGCGCTACTGCAACCCACTTCACCTCTCAGGACACCAGTTGACATAGATGAAGCCCTAGCAACTATGCTCAGACATAATGCCGATGGAGTCGTTAGCGTATGTGAAACAAAACACCATCCATACCATGCGAAATCAATATCCAAAGAAGGTACAATCTCTAACTTTTTACCCGATAACGTATTGCCGACTAATCCTAATAGTTTCCACAGACGTCAAGACTTGCCAAAGACGTACGCTTTAAACGGTGCGATATATTGTGTCAGAAGCCAGATTATGTTACAGAGAAAAACTTTCTATACCGACTCAACAATGGCATATCTCATGCCTGAGGAGCGATCGTTAGATATCGATAGCCCGTGGGATTTACAGGTTGCAGAACTACTAATGAAGAAGATCAACAACCAAACTTAAACATTGGCTTCACAAGTATATGAAACAACAGAATGAATGCTTCATAATAGCCGAGGCAGGGGTTAATCATAATGGTGACCTACAGCTAGCATACAAACTCGTCGATGCGGCATCAAAATCTGGGGCTAATGCCGTTAAATTTCAGACTTTCAACGCTGACACATTAGTCACTAAATCTTCTACAAGAGCCCCTTATCAGAAATTAGCCGGAGACTCACTGCAACACGAAATGCTGCGCAATCTCCAATTAACCTACAAAGAACAAGAACTAATCAAACAATATTGCGACAAGCTAGGGATAGAATTCCTGTCAACAGCGTATGACGAACAGGCTGTAACCTTTCTCAAATCATTAGGTGTGAAGCGGATAAAAATAGCTTCAGCAGATATCATTAATCTACCTTTGCTAGAATCCGTTTGCAAATCAGGGCTACCCATTATCCAATCGACGGGCATGGCCACTCTGCAGGAGGTTGACCGAACTTATAAATTACTAAAGGAATCTGGAGCGCCTAGTATTAGCCTATTACATTGCGTCACTAGCTATCCTTTGGATATAAACCAAGCAAACATGAACTGGATAAATATACTGCAAAACAGATTTGAATGTGAAATCGGCTATTCGGATCATACTCTTGGAACAACAATACCAATAATGGCAGCCAGCATGGGTGCAACCATCCTGGAAAAGCATTTCACCCTGGACAGAGATATGAAAGGCCCTGATCATCACGCATCCTTAGAACCCAAAGACTTCAAAAGTATGGTTTCTTCCATAAGAGATGTTGAACGCGCCTTTGGTAGCACCGATTTTGGCGTTACCAGGCAAGAAAAAGAGAATATAATACCAATGAGAAGAAGCATACATGCTGCAAGGAAAATACTAAAAGGACAGACTATTCATCAAGAAGATATCGCGATACTCCGGCCTTACACAGGAATAGACCCATGGTCCATTAAAAAAGTAGTTGGAAGCACAGCCAAAATAGACATCACATTAGGAACTCCAATCACTTGGGATGCCATATAAGCTTAATGAAAGGATGTATGAATATTTGTGGATACGGTGAGACACGTTCCGGTCGCGGAGCCCAATCTACTGGGCAATGAAGAAAAATATGTACTAGACTGCTTGCAATCCACGTGGATATCTTCTAGAGGAGAATACATAGATAAATTCGAGAGCAGCATGGCCAAATATCTCAGCGTAGAACATGCTATAGCAACGTCGAGCGGCACAACAGCCCTCCACCTAATACTACTAGCTCTTGGTATTGGACCAGGGGACCAAGTCATTGTTCCTACGTTAACATATGTAGCATGCGCCAATACGATAACCTATGTAGGAGCGGAGCCAATATTTGTAGATGCCAGCGAATACGACTGGAATATGAACACAGATCTGGTCTCCGATCTCATCACAGATAGAACTAAAGCCATTATGGCAGTACACTTATACGGAGCAGTAGCGGATATCGGAACGCTAAAAGATATCTGTGACAAGCACGGGCTATACCTCATTGAGGACGCCGCTGAAGCCCTTGGTGCTGAGTACATGAGTCTTAAAGCAGGATCTTTAGGAGATTTATCAGCTTTTAGCTTTTTCGGCAATAAAACTATAACTACAGGCGAAGGTGGCTTGATTGCTACCAATAATGCATCCATCGCTGACCAAATACGTAGTTTACGTAACCAAGGACAATCACCTACGAACAGATACTGGCATGACGTCGTAGGATACAATTACAGAATGACAAACATACAGGCCGCTATTGGATTGGCTCAATCTGAGAACATACATTTCTTAACTGACCAGAAACGTCGCATAGCCTCGTACTATCAGGCATATCTGGAACATACAAATATCACACATCCTGTACAACGGCCGGACACGAGACATGGATACTGGATGTATTCTATCCTTTTAGATGGGTATTTATCCCATGCACGCGACCAAATAATGATGAAGCTTATTGAAAAAGGGATAGAAACTAGACCATTTTTTTATCCCTTGCATTCACTACCGATTTTTAGCAGTAACAAGACACAGTTTTTACCAGTATCAGAAAGTATCTCCAAAAGAGGCCTAAATATGCCCAGCTCTACCACTCTTGGAGAAGGTGATATAGCCTATATATGCGAGGTGCTACTTGAAACCCTAGAGGAGACCAAAATAAGCCTTGGCTAAGACAGCGTTAATAACCGGAGTAACAGGGCAAGATGGGTCCTATTTGGCAGACCTATTGTTAGAAAAAGGGTATGAAGTGCATGGAATCAGAAGGCGTACAAGCACTCCAAACACAAGCAGAATAGACCATATTTTATCGAATCCTAAAAACAAATCTACGTTTACTCTCCATTACGGAGACCTTACTGATGCATCCAGTCTAATCAGGATCATTCAATTAGTTCAACCTGATGAAATTTACAATCTAGCAGCGCAAAGCCACGTAAGGGTATCATTTGACAGCCCCGAATATACCGCTGAAGCAAGTGCACTGGGAGTCCTTCGATTACTTGAAGCAGTTCGCATATTAAATCTGTCTCATAAGAGCAAAATATACCAAGCATCTACCAGCGAATTATTCGGTAGAACGGAAGAGTCTCCCCAGAATGAAAACACGCCCTTCGAACCAGTAAGCCCGTACGGAATAGCAAAACTCTATGCTTACTGGTCTGCCAGAAGTTATAGAGATGCATACGGTATATTCTGTTGTAACGGCATTTTATTTAACCACGAATCCCCCAGGCGAGACCCATCATTTGTAACTAGAAAAATCACTACTGCCGTTAGGAGAATAATATCAGGAGAGCAGAGCACATTATCCTTGGGCAACTTAAACGCAAAGAGAGATTGGGGCTTTGCTCCCGACTACGTTGACGCCATGTGGAGGATGTTACAGCAATCAGAACCAGATGATTACGTAATTGCTACGTCAGAGACTCATTCCGTCAGAGAATTCGTTACCGAATCATTTTCTGTAGCTGGAATTTACTTAGAATGGGTAGGTAATGGATTAGAAGAAATCGCCATTGACACCCATACAGGGAGAAAGCTGGTTACTATTGACCCTTGGTACTTTAGACCGAACGAGATAGATTTGTTGATAGGTGACTATTCAAAAGCTTCCAAACAGCTAAACTGGAGACCTACTATGGACTTTTCTGGCCTCGTGAATACTATGACTAAGGCGGATCTAGCCACATAGCGAGACAAATAATTAGATCGGATACGGCGACAAACATGGAAATATATGTTTCAACGAGCAACTTCGGAAATGCACCTATACCTGATCTGCTCAGCAAACTCGATGGTACCAAATATCCTTTGCTAGAGATATCCTCAGGGCACCTATTGAAGGGAAATGCGTGGCAGGCTATAAGACAGTACATAGATAGATACAGCGCAAAATTATTATTGCATAACTATGCCCCGCCAGAACCTAGCCAACTACTTATAAATCTGTCCGACCAAAGAAGCGATGTTCGAGAGACCGTTGTAGAATATATAAAAGAGCGAATGGATTTCACCAAGGCAATTGGCTCAGATTACTACTCATTTCATGCAGGCTACACGGTACCATATAGGTTCGGTGTAAAAGATTACAGTGACACCGAAAGACTAAGCAAAGATATTGCATTAAGGGTTTTCACAGAAGAATTAAAAAAAATAGTAGATCACGGAGAGCGCATAGGGATGCATATAGGGGTGGAAAATCACGTATCAGACCCAGAAAACGCCCCCAATTTGATCCTATATGATGCCGATGACTTTGCCACTTTATTTACGGAAATTCCATCAAATTATCTCCATTTACATTTAGATTTAGGACATCAAAAGGTTACTGCCAGCACACTTAAAATAAATGAACTTTCTCTTATAACCGCATTTCGAGATAAAATAATGGGTATGCACTTACACGATAACGATGGTTTTTCCGATCAACACCAACCATTTACGAAAGACGCTTGGTTTTTACCACATTTGAAGTCATTGACTAATTTGACATACGCGTGTCTTGAAACTAAAGCCAATCCTGTCCAAATATCCGATATGGAAAATCTAATAAGCCAGAACATCTGAAGGACCTGAAACCAAATAAACCAATCTACCCAAGCACGAAATATTTCTGAATTAAAATGAACATTGCAGTTGGAATAGGCGCTGGAGGACACTCCAAAGTAGTTATAGACATACTGCAATTATCCTCGTCTTGGTCTATATTCGGTTTGCTGGATGCAAACCGAGACCTCCACGGGAAGTCTGTATCAGGGATTCCAGTACTAGGAGATGACTCACTCCTAGACGATTTGCTGTCCAGAGGTGTGGATCATGCTTTTATTGGAGTAGGAAGCTCAGGCGATCCAGGGGCCCGAGTTAGATTATACAATTTAGCTATTAAAAAGGGCTATAACCTCGTATCAGCAATACATCCATCAGCTATAGTAGCCAAATCAGCGGACATTGGGATTGGCATTACCATTATGGCCACAGCAGTTATAAATCCACATAATCGTATTGGGCAAAATGTCATCATAAATACAGGTGCTATAGTAGAGCATGATTGTCTTATACAGGATCATGTACACATAGCCACTGGAGCGAAATTAACAGGCCAAGTTCAAGTAGGCATCGCATCACATATTGGGGCTGGTGCTGTTGTGAGACAAAACATCAAAATAGGGAACAACTCTATAGTCGGTGCGGGAGCCGTCGTAGTAAATGACGTTCCGGATAATACTACAGTCGTGGGAGTCCCGGCCAAACCATTAATAATGTGAGATTCTCAATCACAAATATTCAGCTAACACTCTTATGAACCAATTCGACAAACTGGAATACGACTTAGCAGATATGCGATCTGCGAATGGTCAGTCATTAAGATGGCACATCGAAGAGCTTTCTTCACAAACTGCCCTAAAGATATCTCAAGACCTGAGATCGACCGGAGCAATGATAACGCTATCAAGCCTCGTACCAGATCTATTTTCGGATCTATATTTTCAACGCCGTATAAAACAAGAAATTTATCCAATCATTCGTTCTATGTGCGTCATAGATTGGCACATCAGGAACAATTCTCCATTGAAAAAAACCTACGTACGTATTCCAACGCAACACGGCTTAGTAGACCTTCTCAAGAAACATTGGCCCTCACCCACAATACATTTACGATTGGATTCAAAATTAGATTTCCGTTACTTAATTCATCAGAAGGTAGATTTTGTTTATAATCAAGTCCGCCAATGCGTAAAACGTCTGATAAGAACACTTCTGAGAAATTATAGATTAACTGATCCACCTAATATGCCTGAACATTCTATAGCCATACATTATTCTGAGGGTATAGACGAAAACAGCAGGTCCGACCTTTTCTGGTACCGTCAATCTGGCATAGCACCTGAAAGAATACTAGTTTTTTTCGACAGTTTTAACTCGGACTCATCAGGAACAAGGAAACCAATTGACTCAGACACCATTCGGATTATAGAAGAAAAAAATATGCAGTGGGTGTGTTTAGAGAGGTTAAAAACAAGCAGTGCACTGGTCCCGTACTGGGATAAAACCCATGTCAATCAAGAATTATGCAATACTTTTAATAAAATCAGTAGCGGTTTACCTCGAAGCTTGCTGGATAAATGGATCCATAATACATCCCAATCACTTCTACGCGAAGTAGATTATTGGCAATCATTCTACTCGTTCTTCAACATCAAACTGCACATTGAGAGTGAAGAAGGGACTGATAGAGGTGTCGCGCAACGTATCGCCATGGACAATATCGATGGGATTCACATTGGCAAACAGCGTTCAGAAAATCTTGGATGGCATAACGCAGCACTGGGATATCACCCTCACCACGTATTCTTTATGTGGGGAAATAGATCCATAGGCGATTTAATAAACAGCCATAACCACATTGCTCAGATCATAATAGCAGGATATCCATTTGACTATCTATTCAGTGAAGTCCAACTCAGCACAGAATGGCGACGAAGCCTAACAGATAATGACGCTAGCTTCTGCATAGCATTATTTGATGAAGTGTTCGGACCAAACATTCATTATTCAAGAACTATGCTAATAGACTTCTACAATTCATTCCTAAATTTGGTAATAAATAATCCAGACATCGGCGTTATAATAAAATCCAAGAAACCCGGTATATTAGAAGAACTATATGAGATACAACCGACGCTAACAAAAGCACTACAAACCAAACGTTGCCTGATAGTTGATAATCCACAAAAACGACTGCCAGTAGCAGCTAGTAATGCAGCAGATATCAGCGTTGGGGTAGGAATATCGTCTGCGGTCACCGAAGCAGTTATATCGGGATCGAGAGGATTGCACTATGACTGTTCTCAGATGCTATCTCACCCATTTCACGACTCTGGAAGAAACCAGTTTATATTTAACAATTTGAACAATCTCATAGATGCCATTAATAAATACAAGAATGCTGCCGGCAGCGAAAACGAGACAGGTAAGTTTTCAACAATATTAGACCAGCTAGACCCTTTCCGAGACGGAAAAGCATACCACCGTATAGAAAAATACGTCGCCGACCTACTAGACAGCTTTGAGCATGGCGCTAAGCAAATGGAGGCGCTCGACATTGCCAATACCCGATACGCTTCTCTATGGGGATCGGACAAGGTAATCTCAGAGTAAAAAAATTTCAATACAGAAGATATCAAGATTGAACACTACCTATAAAATATGTGTAATAGGCGGAGCTGGATATGTTGGCCTGGTGACAGGCCTAGGGTTATCCGAGCTTGGCCACCACGTGATCAATGTAGATGTTGATCAACGCAGCGTTAACCAACTGAATGCAGGGGAATCACCTATCTATGAAGAAGGGATAGACTTAGTACTCAGACGCAATCTGGGTAGTGGACGGATAAAATTCAGTACTGACCTAAAATCGTCAGTAGAGGATAGCCTAGTTGTATTCATAGCAGTGGGAACTCCGTCTCTACCGAATGGGAAAATAGACCTTTCTCAAGTAATGGAAGTAGCTAGTCAGTTGCGATTTTGCATGAATGAGTACAAAGTGATTGTCATCAAGAGCACCGTGCTAGTTGGGACTACCGCATTGATTCGAGATACCTTGCAAGAGAGCATAAATCAAGATCAATTTGATATTGTAGCCAATCCTGAATTCCTCAGAGAAGGGACCGCCTTAAAAGATTTCTTTTTCCCAGACAGAATAGTGTTAGGAGGAGATTCTAACAACGCAATATCTATAATGAAATCTATCTATCAGCCAATAATCAAAAGAGAAGTATCTGTAGAAGGGATTGAAAGTCCTTCAAAAGAAAACAATCATATCCCCGTGATAGAGACTGGAATAGCTTCTGCACAAATCATCAAGTATGCTTCAAACGCATTTCTTGCGACACGGATATCATTCATAAACGAGATTGCGGGAATATGTGAACTGGTAAATGCTGATATCAAGGAAGTAGCCAATGGTATGGGATATGATTCTAGAATTGGACATTCTTATCTTGAAGCTGGCCCTGGATTTGGCGGACCTTGCTTAGAAAAAGATTTAAGTGCCCTTATTAATACCGTAAACCAGAATAAATATGAGACTGAATTGCTGCAGGCCATATTGGAAAGGAATAATAAACAGGTAAGCAGTATAGTAAACAAGGTCGAACGTCTCTTAGGTCACCCCATATGCAATCGTACAATTGGAGTCCTTGGACTAACTTTTAAACCAGGGACCAATGATATACGAAATTCATTGTCAATACGGATCATAAGTGAATTACAAAATGTTGGAGCTGTCGTACAGTCGTATGACCCGGTAGTAAAAGCTGAAATGCTAGATGTAAATACAAATGTGAAGCTATGCGATTCTGCATATGCAGTAGCTGATAAAGCTGATGTATTGGTGATACTAACCGGCTGGCAAGATTTCGTTAATCTAGATTATCAGCGAATATATTCCGACATGGCTACCCCCTGCATAGTAGATAGTCGCAACTTACTAGACGCGGCAAAAATGGTTGAGATGGGCTTCAAATACATGGGGGTCGGCACAAGTGGATATGATATTTAGAGGCAACAATATGATGAAAACGCACAGATAATGTCAAAATTATCAATTATATTTCCAGTATTCAATGAAGCGGAAAATCTGAGACCGTTATATGCTCAAGTTGGTGACATATGCGATAAATTAAATATAGATTATGAGATGATATTTGTCGATAACGGTAGTGATGATCTATCCCTTGACACTATTCGAGAACTAAAAATCACTGATGACAAAGTTAAGTATATTTCACTTTCAAGAAACTTTGGACATCAAGGTGGGCTGTACGCTGGAATGAGTTATGCTTCTGGAGAATGTATTATAACTATGGATGCAGATTTGCAACATCCACCCGACCTAATACCTGCCATGGTAAATCTATGGAATGAAGGATATGAAGTAATAAACACAATTAAAAAACAAAATCATATGAACGGTATTAGGGGAATTCAAGTAAGGCTGTTTTATTGGCTTATATCGAGAATATCTGGGGTCAAACTGTCATTTGGCCAGTCTGATTTTAGGCTAATAGACAGGAAAGTATTGGACATACTACTAACCATGCCGGAGCATCGCAAGTTCCTTCGTGGAATTGTCAATTGGATCGGGTTCAGTCAGACTTCTATACAATATTCAGTCGCCGAACGTCTTAGAGGACAGTCGAAATTTTCGTATCGTTCCCTGTTTTCTTTTGCATTAGATGGAATATTTTCATTTTCAACTCTACCATTGAGATTCTTTATAGGTCTGGGGTCTGCAGTGGCACTACTAAGCCTTGCATACGCACTAATCGCAGCAAGTTTAGGAATGGCCAGGTATGTTTATCCAAATGTACAGCTACCTCCAGGTTGGGCAACACTAGCGGTAGCAATATCCTTCCTTGGATCGGTGCAACTTATAGCCATCGGCATACTTGGCGAGTACGTTGGCCGAATATATGAGCAGACTAAAGGGAGACCTACATTTATTGTTCGCGAAAAAGACCCCTATATTAACGCTATTGAGGACCAATGCCGCAGGTCATAATCTTATGCGGAGGCCGTGGACAGCGACTAAGACCCCTAACTGATACAGTTCCCAAGGCATTGGTGCCATTACATGGCAAACCAATATTAGAAAGACTAGTACAAACTTATATAACGAATGGAATACAAGATTTCATCATATGCATAGGATATAGAGGGCAATGTATCCAAGATTTCTTCAAAAACAAACGGTTTGATGCCAAGGTCACTTTTATTGATAGCGGTGATGAAGCAAGCATCCTAAAAAGATTATATGACGCAAAAAATGTTATCGAAGACGCTGTAGTGGTCGCCTATGGAGATACACTAATAGATGTAGATGTGCAAGATATGCTATCTACCCACAAATTGAACGGATCATCTGCAACTATAGTAACGGCCAATGTCAAAAGCCCATTCGGGTTAATCTCATATACAAATGATGGCCAAGTAGGCTCATTCACAGAAAAGCCAATACAGTCTTTTTACATAGGGCACATGGTCATTAATAAAACTGTTCTAGAAAATTTGACAGAGGATTCTCTATCATTACCAGACGGAGAAGGATTAGTACAGTTATTTCAAAATTTAATTAGATGTAAGGACTTATCTACTTACCTATACAACGGTCCCCAGATTACATTTAACACCCGAGAGGAATTAAGCCAAGCGGAGACAGACTTCGTTGCCTTTTTCACCCAAAGGGAGGAACAAGAGTGAGTATAAATGGCAAGAAAATAATAGTAACTGGTGGAAGCGGGTTTATTGGATCGCATTTATGCCGGCGCCTATTATATGAAGAGGCCGATGTATACGTTTTAGTAAAATACAATTCTATCATTGATAATGTGCGCCTGAGTGGTCTATGGAATGAAATCACTCCCGTAGAAGCCGATCTCAGAAATCCTGATTCGCTATCGGTAATAAACCGTATAAATCCGGATATAATATTCCACTTAGCCGCATATAACCATGTCGGGGATAGCTTTACTCAAGTTTCGGAAGCGATAGATTCCAACACTAAAGGTACCGTCAACCTATTAGAAGCCTGCAAAGACTATGAGCGTTTCGTATATATATCCACCTCAGAAGTATACGGTTATCAAGACAATGTCCCTTTTTCTGAAGAATCAATTCCGCAACCCTTATCTCCTTACGCCCTAGGAAAATACGCGGGGGAATTATATTCGCTTTTAAAATGGCGCTCAGCTCATATGCCCATTGTAGTTTTAAGACCTTTTAACGCGTTCGGGCCTTATCAAAGTCCGAGGGCAATAACGTCAGAATTAATAATAAAATGTCTTACTGGTGAAGATATAGTTACAACCGAGGGAGTACAAACAAGAGAATTTAACTACGTAAGTAATTTAATAGATGGTTTTATATTAGCATCCCAATCTGAAACAGCAGTTGGAGAAGTCATAAATCTAGGATGCGGTGAGGAAATAAGTGTGAGAGATTTAGTTACAAAAATTCATGAACTTACAAAGTCCACTTCGAGGCTACGCATCGGAGAACTTCCCACTAGACAAGGTGAGATATTCAGAATGTTCGCATCTAATAAGAAAGCGCTAGATATTTTGAAATGGCAGCCAAATATTTCTCATGAGCAAGGATTAAAAAATACTATAGCTTGGTTCCAAAAATATCTCGCTCAGTTCGCCGACAAGCGGTCAGCTTTATCCGAACTGAGCTTACAGGAACAGTTTTAGTACGTTGGATAACAGACGTATCCTTATTACTGGAAGTCTCGGATTCATAGGAAAACATATTGTTAAAAGATTGCACAAAATCGGCTGCAACCCTATCGAATGGACCAGAGATATTAGACATATTCAAGAATTCAACACTTCAGTGGATGCAGTAATCCATTTAGCAGGGATTACTCACTTCGATACACGTGAGAATATTGCCAGTGGATACGAGATAAACGTTGAAGGAACTCGATCAGTTCTAAATTACTGTAGAGCAACTGGTGCTTCATGCGTTTTTGCATCCACTAGCGCAGTCTATGGATATAATAAATCGATACGATTAGCAAAAGAAACCGATGTAATAAATCCTAGTTCCCACTACGGAATTAGTAAATACTTAGCCGAAATAGCCTGCAAACAATTTGTTGCCGACTACAAATTACCTTGTCAAATACTAAGACTATTTAATGTATATGGGCATGGTCAGCAAAAACCATTCCTGATACCGGACATCATCCGTAGCATAACTAATAAAGAAAAAATCATCATACGAACACCTAATGCTGTTAGGGATTTCATACATATATCTGATGTGGTAGACGCGTTCATTAACTGCCTACAAAGCAATCTAGAAGGGCTACAATTATTTAATATAGGAACCGGTCAAGGGACTCGTATATCAGAGATAGTGGATATTATTGGATCATACTGTGATAAACCATTGCACGTTGAACAAACTACGGAGTCAGAGCCTAATCTTGAATACGGGATAATTGCGGACACTCAACATGCCAAAACAATACTAAATTGGGCTCATACAACCGATATTAGAACCGGACTATCATCATTAATCAAATGCTGAATTATATATATCCACGCCAGGTCTCCAATAAAACAACAATCACCACGACAAAATGTTGCATGTATCATGTAAGACTTAAGGTGATTATAGCGCTTTGAGTACTCAACAAACTAAAAAACTTATTATAGAAGCTGACGAACTTGGTCTTACAGAATCATTTAACCAAGGGATACTCCAAGCGCATAAAGAAGGTGTTTTACAAAGTGCTTGTTTACGAACTAACGGATCGGCATTTTATAATGCAGTAAACTATGTAATACCCGAATGTACCAATTTGGGCATCGGACTCCATCTTAATTTAGTGGAAGGTTTCGGAGACCCAAAATACATTCCAAGCCATAGTTCCATTTACGATATTTCTGGAGAATATAAAAACACCTTTTTAAGCCTGCTGACCCGATGCCAAGCCAACGATAAAAAACTCTTACATGAGATAAAACAGGACTATCGCATTCAAATTGAGAAAGCGCTTGAAGCAGGGGTGGCATTAGATCATGTTAATTCTCATCAACATTCCCACATCATCCCAAAAATTTTCCGTATAGTGTGCGAACTTGCCATTGAATACAAAATTCCATACGTAAGGCTTCCAAGAGAGATCTATTACAGATCTGGAGAATTCCCCAGATATAACTCAACGTGGTATCTCGTAAATCTTGTAAAATTAACTATGGTTAACCTATTTTCGAAAAGAAATAAGGCAACAGCATTAGCCACAGGAGTTAATACGAACGACTATTTCATTGGCGTGACATATACAGGGCATATGAATTTATCTGCAGTAGAAAACGGACTTGCTAAATTAGACAAGTTGAACCCAGAAGTTGTGGAAATTCTATTACACCCATGTAGGTTTTTGCCAAGAAAACGTGATGTTTATATCACTCCAGATGTAGAATCTTATGTATTAGATATTGAAAGACAGAATGAATTATCAACATTATTAGACAGTAGACTCCCAAATCTTATTGAAAGTAACGGCTGGACACTTACGAACTTTAGAAATATCTCCAATTCATCAGATATTTCTTATGAGTAACGGATCGGAAAACTCAACCAGTAGCATCCGACTGTACGTTTCTCTGGAAACTTGGAATAGTATCAATATATCAAAATGATAAGCAAGACAGGACGTAATGAGTATAAAACTCTCAGGAAGTAAAACAGCTCTGAAATCAGCTCTGTTGTTTAAAAACCAGAAAACTCGAATGGCGCAAACACTGATATTTTTTGTAACATCTCGGTGTAATGCCAGATGTGATTTTTGCCTTTATAAAGATCAAGTCGATAACCCAGTAGCAAAGGAGCGCGAATTAACAATACCTGAGATAACCCAGATAGCCAAAAAGTATGGAAAGCTGCATTACCTGGCTTTGTCAGGCGGGGAGCCATTCGTTAGAAAAGATATAGGAGAACTGTGCCAAGTATTCATAGACAATTGCGAGACGTCCGTCATTGATATCCCATCAAATTTCTATTACACGAAATCTATGGTGGAGAGTCTAGGGCCTCTTGTAAAAAACAACCCTAATGTAATATTTGACCTACAGATGTCTATCGATCAAGTAGGCGAGGCACATAACATAAGTAGAAAAGTCAAGAACTTATATGCAATAGCAGTGAAAAGCTTTCAAGAATTGTCCTTGATTCGCAGAGATTATAACAATCTAAAATTGAAAGTGAACATAGTATATCTAGATCGCAATAAGGACCATATACAACAAATAGTAGACGATTTATCCGAATCGATAGTATTCGACCGCGTACAACTCACATTTCCACACGATATCATTAGTACTGAAAAAGGGGCTAACCTCTCTACCCAACAAAATCTATCCGAATTTACCAAAGCCGCCACGTCGCTAACGACTAAGGGATCTCAAGATCTTGATCCACATACACTTGGCATGCTGTCTGTAAAACGAATATACCACAGGTTGTTAAACGAAGCAGTCAGTAGTAAAAAAAGCGTCGGCAATTATTGTGAAGCAGGCAGACATATATTAGTCATAGACGAGACAGGTGAAGTATTTCCGTGTGAACCGCTTATGAAAAGCGTCGGAAATTTACGAAATCATGACTACGAAATTTCTAAAGTGCTAGCACAGGATGCTTACGCTCAGTTCCGGCAGGCGTATTTGGGAGCCGGGAAATGCAATTGTACTTGGTCTTGTGCAATCCACAGTAATATATCAGTTAACGCCAAATATCTTCCAGAACTGACTTTGAACGCAGCAAAAACCCTAATTGGAAGAACCCGCAAGAGGTAAAACGTAAAACCGGGATATGCTAAAACTCCATCCTAGTTTATCCATAATAATCGCCTGTACTAGACCTCAGACCGTCTTGCGATGTCTAGATGGCTTGTCAAAACAAGAGGGGCAAATAATTTTCGAGGTCATCATTGTTGGAAACTGCCCAGCAATTATAGATACATATCAAGCATTTGATTTGCGGTTAATAGATTGCCAAGCTAAACACGCCAATATAAGACGAAACAAAGGTATCGAAAATTCTAAAGCACCGCTGATCGCATTTTTAGACGACGACACTATTCCTGACCCACACTGGGTTGCACAAGCACTACAGCTTAACCCAAATGACAAATTAATTATTACTGGCCCTGAAAGACCTACGAGAGATCATTGGAAGAGTAGACTAGCTTTTGCCGTATCACAAAACAAAATCACTGAAGGTCTACCTGGTCACGTTAACCAGAAATCAGCGTTCGTATCTTGGACAGAAGTTCCTTTTTGCAATTGCGTTATACCTAGAGCAATATTCGATCAAATAGGGCATCCGGCTACAGACATACCTTGGGATATGGATGATTTTGAGTTCTGCAACAGAGCGCGTAGGGTAGCACAATTCGTTAATGTCCCAAAATTAAGTGTCTGCCACGACAGATATCCAGACTCTATAACTAAGTTCATACTATATAAAGCAAAACTACGTATCAGGACTGGAGAAAAACTAATTTCTCATCCCGGTATATACTCGAAAATACCAGCTGTTGTATTGTCGGCACTGTGCCCATACTTATTAATCACGACGCTAATAATCATTCCGTTAATGATTGACGCCCCATTTCATATCCCCTTAATAAGTTTGGCAGGCTTGTATTTGATTATTATCCTGTCTCAAATACCCATCGCTATATCAAAAATTGGATTACGGATGTGCTTACCATATGTAGCAACGATCGCCATAATTCACTTTATTACGATAACATCCGTTCAAGTAGGCATAATAAGAAGACTACTTAGCAAGATAAGACTACCGCATGATTAACATTCGTCTTTCCAGACTAACAATATTGGCTTTCGCATCATTACTATCGATACCTATAATTTATGGAGGGCCTCTCCTGTTCGTAGGACTCGACGATATAAACATGGTCAGACACTTTGATCATGGTGAATCCCAAATCGCTCTAGGCTGGCTTGAGGCATATAGAAATGGCCCTCTATTCTCAGGACCCGTAGAAGTGTACATGGCATACCCTAAATTTTTCTACAATCTCGCTGGCGTTGTGTTGTACCCGTTAGCAATATTCTCTGAACTCGATTACAAAACGATTGTAATAACATGGCGAATTTTCAACATGATATTTGCTGGGCTAGCTTCAATAGCCTTATTTGTTTTAGCACGATGTATATTACAATCCACTCTAGCCGCATACATATCAGCTCTGCTGCTATCGATTACGCCTGAGTTTCTGATTTGGAGCTCCAATGTACGCCCTAACCCCTTAGAGCAACTACTAATATTTCTCGGACTAATCGGATGTCTAAAGATCCTAGATCAGCCCACGCCAAAATGGTTCATGATTTCTACAATACTGACTGCACTAGCATTCGCAACCAAGTTTGGATCAATACCTCTAGTTCTGTTAATCCCGATGATATCCGTTTATTGCATTTGGAAAAAACGCACCCATGAAGATGAATTTACAAAATTCATCAAAGATTATTCAAATCTGTTTGGGATAGGTTTGCCAATAGCGTTGTTTTTTGGTCTATTAATGACATTACTCATATCCATTAGTTTGGTACACCATGATTTCAGCTCCCAAGATCTTTTGTATAGCTGGACGTCACCAGGGATAGATCTACATCAGCAAACTCGACTCAGACAAATCCTTCAACAATGGCATAATTTAGTTAATCTAATCGTATGGGGTGGGCTCATAATATCTATTTCGACCACCACTCTGGGCGCCTTATTATGGTATAAAGCGAAAATCCTTAAATCGGCGATAGCCGTCAATCCAAGTCTCGCCCTTTTCGCATGGCTAATAGGATCAATATTTGTTATAACAGGTCTTACATACATTGCAGTTTATTTTCTAGTAAGTCCTGCGCATATAGCTAACCCTTCTCATTTTTTGTCACACATTGGCTTTGAGTTTCGATACGTAGCACTTGGAGCATCACACGGTCTCGGGGGATCCACTCCAAGTATTGCTGATTTCTTAGGCCAATTGTTTATTGAAATGCACTGGTCTTGGCTGTTTTTTATACCACCACTCATAGTAGCATTAGTGTTTTCTAAGCATGCGGATAAATATAAATCTGGAACTAAGAATGCTCGCGTTATACTCAGTTTGTTTATAATAATTTCTTTAAGCTTATTTGTCGCAACAAGATATCCATCTATACGACATATATTACCCGCCATTGGTATAATATATATATACGTAGCTGCCCAGATAACACCCCTTATAAATACATCGCATCTTAATATCAAGCTTTACACAGCAACATTCTTGGGAATTTGCATCCTCGCTGGAGCAACATTACAAACAACGCAGTCTTACAAGCATTGGGCCAATAATATGGATAAACCCAATGACATAGGTATGCATGTAGGAGCATGGTTATCTGAGAACTACTCACCCGACACCAAAATAATGGTCGACTCGTGGATATTCTACGTCCCTCCAGAATTTGAAAATATTAAAAATACACAAATAATTGAACAGCCACTAATGAAAAAACCCCTTGCTGATCAGATCAAAGAGATCAAGGCTGCTATAAACGAATACCAACCAGAGATAATAATAACAACCGATAGCGATATACATACATCAAACGTTCAATTAGAAGAATTATTTCCAATTGACTACCAAATCGCCGCTCTATTCCCGTCCACTCAAAGAAGAGATAAATATAACAGCGTCAGTATATACAGAAAGCAATGATTTCTATTTATAATCGAATAGCAAACTACTAGGCCACCAAAATAGAGGAGCATAACCAAGTCTGGCTACTATTCATACTACTAATATTTCTCCCTGTATATCACCAACTAAACAATCGTAAATGCACTAAAACCAGAAAAGCTATATTTAACAGGGTAAGTTTTATGACGGGATTGCCATTATCGTTAATAAGCATTTTGGCATCTGTAAAAACAATATGAAACACAACGCTATAAATGCCGGAAGGTTATAATTTAAGGAACGCCCTCTTGATATTAAGATAGACTTGACAGATTTGATACTGCATGCCTAGAAAAAAAGTCTTAGTAATAATTGACAGCCAACTTGCGGCTCAAGGTTTCTGTTCTCGATACAGTAGACCGGATTATGTCAATGAGAATTTCATATTAATAGGTCTACATCCAAATTTAAGAGCATATCTGGCCCGCAAAGGATACATTTGTAGAGATACTCAACCATATCTATCAACAGACAGTCGTCTCAGGGCATCAAGCAAATCATTAGAAATTACGGAATGGATACGAGATAATTTTGATTTTACAGACAGTTTGAATGTCACATATGGATACATAGAAAATCTAGTCTGGTACTCCAGATGGTCATATAACCAGATACTCCAATTGATAGAAATAGTTAATACAGCTCTTAATATCCATAAACCCGACGAGGTTATAGCATTTGACTACCAGAAAGTAAGTCATGGAAAAGGCCCTTATACCAACGTGAACGACATGTACGTCGCCGATATATGCAAGTATTATTGTTCGCAAAACAATATAAATGTCGTGTATGAAAAAATTGAAAACGCTATCAACCTAAGAGACAGCGTAAAAAGAACTGCTAAAAAATTTAGAACATTAGTGACAACTAATATAATATCGGCCCGAATCCATTTAAAGCACATCAGGAAATACTCAAAAGTACACCCCGTACTCTTCACTAGTGATGAATATCGGCTAGACACAGTCGCAACTGATATTAAATCTAGAGCAATTTCAGTATCTAAACTGCAGGATTGGCCCGAAACCCCCACATTACATAATTTATTCAAAAACGCTAGCCATAGCAACCTATTTTTATCTGGTATACAAATAAGTGCAATAGAAGCTTTATCCGACGATGATGCTCAATCAAGATTTCGTTTAAAAAACTCGCTAGATCGACTGCTGAAAAACATGCAGTCACAGAGTCAAGTGTTCGATTATTATGGTTTTGGATTAATACAACCAATCACAAATAAGATCCAATCCACCATATCACCTTTGATTTTCGAATTACATCAAAGGGTTGCAACATTCCAGAATATTTTACAAACCGTTCAACCCTGTATAGTGTTTTCCAATGGATGCAGAACAGACGATATAGCGATGGGAGAACTATGCAGAAACCTGGAGATTCCTGCGATAATGATTAGCCACGGGTCGCATGTGCCGACCTTGCATACTGAATCCGGTAATGAATGGTACGAACATGCACGACGCTTAATAAATGCTCCATTTCAATATACAGCCATACAATCTCCATTAGGCAAAAGGTTCCGAGATGAATGCCCATCTAATAGCAAATCTATATCCACAGGACCACTAACATGGGCAACACCGATCAATAGCAACCAAAGTGATCGATTAAAGTTCATAATGCTGGGTGATAATATCCAAGATAAAGTGGTAGTCCATGCAGGGACAGCGAAAGGCCCTGATGGTGCCAGGTTCCACATTTTTGAAAGCCCAGACGAATACTTGCAAAGCATCATTGACGTATCTGAAGCAGTAAATAACATACCAAACACACGCTTAATAGTAGTATTCCGTCCTATCCCCGAAATCAGTGCTGATACACTAGCATACTATTTATCACACCATCATAAGACCCTGATAAGTACTGGCAATCCTTTAACAGGCATATTGGGATTCACAGATGTGTTAGTCAGTTTTTCATCTACGGTCATCGAAGAAGCTCTCCAGAATTACTCACCAGTCATTCTGTATGGCGGGCAAGGAAGATATAAGCACATCGATTGCCCTGAATTTTCAAGCGATAAGGACCAAATTCAAGAGTGCCCCATGTACCATGTATTAGAAAAACAATATTTAGTGCCAGCTATTGAAGAATGCATTGACCGTGATATACCACTTAGTCGTAGATCAGAAATGTTTTCTTCATATATTTTCCAAGAGAAGGACATAATCCCAATCGACCAAATCATATCTGAAACAATTAAATCTCCTATATGGACTGAAAATAATTTAAAATCCGTATAGAAAACACTAAGAGGACTTATTATGACTTCTAATATCTACGGCGCCTCCAATCTGCAATTCCTTGGGAATCGTGCCCCTGATAACTTAATAGAACTACATGCGGATATCAAATCAATGATAGATAACAAAATATCTGAACCTACAGATGCAGCTTCTGTGGAGGATACTACGATATTGCAAAACCTGCGCTCAGATATATCGGATGTGGAATACAAAGACTTCATTGATTTAAATTATCCCAAATTTTCTATAACACCACATGAAATAGATTGGTTACAATGCCACAAGAAGTCTGACTGGATTCCCTATCTGATTCACAGGTATAAATTTAAGATATATCCAACACAAAAAATATTGAGTGACTTTCCAGTTCATCTTCTATTAGAACCTACTCCTGTCTGCAACCTTAGATGCATCATGTGCTTTCAAGTAGACAAATCCTTCAGTTCAGACAGAAAACACGTCGGATATATGAAATGGGATTTATTTACATCTGTAATAGATCAAGCTGCGGATCACCAGTGCCACGCAATAACTTTGGCTTCACGAGGTGAACCGACACTCCACAAAAGATTTGGAGAAATGCTTAGATATATTCATGACAAAAAACTATTAGACGTAAAAATTAATACAAATGCGACCCGATTAGACGAAAAATTATGTCACGATATCCTATCCGCAAATGTATCTACAGTAACACTATCAGTTGATGCTGCAGACAAAGATACTTATGAACGAATACGAGTATTGGGAAAATTTGACCAGGTATTACAAAATATTGAGTTATTCCACAATATTAGAGATAAACATTATCCAGATAGTACATCGATTACCCGAATATCGGGTGTCGCAGTAGAAAACACTCAAAGCCCCGAACAAATGCAGTCATTTTGGTCCAAATACGTAGATCAAGTTAGTATACGGCAGGAAATTCCTAGATGGGACAGCTATGGAAATCCCCAGTTCAATAGGAATGATATCTGCAATTTGTTATATGAACGGATTTATGTGTGGTACGACGGAATTTGCAATCCGTGTGACTTTGATTACAAATCATTTCTGAAACTGGGAAATGCTAACGAAAATTCGATATCAGATATATGGTTGGGGAACAGATATCAAGATTTACGAGATGCTCATGAGAACAACCAAAGATCCTGTACAGTGCCTTGCGACAGATGTCCTTTCTAACTTTGACAAATGCATAAATTAAAAATTTCAGTTATTGGCTTACGCGGTCACGCACAAAGACACATTCAGTCATTACTCCAACGTACCGACATAGAGCTTATCAACGTTCTATATGATAGAGCACACGCCGAAACCTACGCAGATCTACCGTTAACAAACACAATTAGCGACTGCCTTGGCTCAGATGCAATAATTATATCCAGTCCAACACATACACATTACTCCTACATGCAATTATTGCGCGACTTCAGCGGATATATATTGTTAGAAAAGCCAGCAGTAAACACTCCAAAACACATAGAATCGTTGATCCAATTTCCAGAATGTATTAAGACCAGAACTCGTATCAATTTCAATTTCGTATTTCACGGTATAACCGCAATATTAGAAGACTTGGTTCGTAATGAAATTCTAGGGAAGATTTTTGCACTAGACGTACACACTGCGCACGGGGTAGCGTTCAAACCCGAATGGCAAGGTTCATGGCGTATAAAATCTGAGTCTGGATTAGGTCCAATAGAAACTACAGGAATACATTTTCTACATTTAGCAGAAAGACTATTTGGGAATACCACACATGCCTACGTGGACTTACTATCATTATCTAATTCCTCTGAATACTGTGACACAGGAACTTTACACCTGAGCATGGAGTCAAACGTCAAGGTTCGACTTCGGCATAGTTATGCCGCACCTTATCGAGTGCACATTGAAGCACATGGTACTGATGGATACTTCATATACGATGGCGAAAAAGCTTATGTTTATGGCCCTAGAGATACCTTTGACAACCAAGGACTATATACAAATCCACCAGCCATCAAAACATGGGTGATAAATTATCCTTCAGAATGGGATCTCTCACTAGTAAGATCCCAGAGTGCTTTTTTAGAAGATGTAAGAGATCAAAAACGATTCGACTCGCATCAATTTGATCACGATGTAAAAGTCATGAATACGATGATTGATGCCATCCGGTTATAGAGTGCGAACATTCCTAGTGATTTAATAAAATAAATCATAATTACTCGATTAGGAGTTTATATGCATATTACTGCAATGATACCGGCTAGAATGGGTAGCGAGAGACTCAAACAGAAGAATCTGGCGTTATTAGACGGCAAACCACTAATTTCTTACGCAATTAACGCAGCTAACGAATCACAGGCATTTGATCAGGTCGTAGTTAATTCGGATGGTAAAGTGATGAGCCAAATAGCAAAACGATATAAGGTCGATTTTTATTACAGAGACCCGGTTCTAGCATCTTCACAAACCAAATCTGATGACGTGATATATGATTTTGTTCAACACTATCCGTGTGATATCGTCGCATGGGTCAATCCAATATCCCCACTCCAAACACCCGATGAAGTACATGATGTAGTCCAATATTTCTTAGATAATGATCTAGACTCACTGATAACCGTTGGGAACCATCAGGTACATTGCGTGTATGAAAACAATCCAATAAATTTTTCAACACAAGGATTATTTGCAAAAACCCAGGACCTGATACCGGTTCAATCTTTTGTATATTCAGTAATGATCTGGAAGAGTTCGACATTTATAAAAGAATATGAGGACAAGGGATACGCTCTGTTATCGGGAAAACTGGGTTATTACGCCGTCAGTAAAGAATCAGCAATAATCATAAAGACCGAAGAGGACCTGATGATAGCAGAAAATCTGTTAAAAGCTAGAAACAACACCTCTTCTTATGAAGTAAAATACGACGATTTGTCAGACCTACAAATCCATCCATAAATAAAATTACAATCCAGGAGTTTAGTGGTGAAGGTGATTCTACCCGAAGTTCTTGTTATAGGGGCCGGAATGTACGTAGGAGGCAGAGGGACCTCTAGCTATGGCACAATCCTCCCAACTCTAGTACAAATGCATAACGACGGATTAATTGGACAAATTCGTGTTGCAGCTACTTCCCAAGACAGCATAAAGCAACTTAAAGACCGCCTACACGCGTTGAACCAATTGCTGGGAACTACTACCGATATCATAGGATATCCAAATATCGGACGCGACACCACTTCCTATCAGACTGCTATTTCTGAAACATCTCGCCCCGCCTGTGCTATAGTGTCAGTACCTGACCATCTGCACTACCAAATCACATCTGAAGTCATAAAACATGGTATACACCCTCTAGTAGTCAAACCATTTACACCCACTGTGTCGGAAGGATTGCAATTAATAGAGCTTGCGGATTCTTACGATGTCTATGGGGCTGTAGAATTTCACAAAAGGTTTGATGAATCTAATTTAGTATTAAGGCAGGCCATATCTGATGGTAAGTTAGGCGATTTGTCATACATAACTGTTGAATATAGCCAGAAGAGAATAGTACGAGATATATTTAGGGACTGGATAAACGAAACTAATATTTTTCAGTATCTGGGAGTACACTACATTGATCTAATATATTTCCTTACCGGCGCTCTACCAATAAAGGCACTTGCTACATCCCAATCCATAACATCCGACTATCCAGACAGCATACAAGCTGTAGTGGAGTGGAACACCTCTAATAATGTTAAATTTATATCCACGATAACAACCAACTGGATTGACCCAAACAGCACATCTGCAATGTCTGACCAAAAGATAACAGTGGTCGGCTCCAACGGGAGATTCCAAGCAGATCAGAAACACAGAGGAGTCCAATTAATAACAGAAGATTTGAATGGAATGGAGGAAATAAATCCGTATTTCTCTCAAATATATAGAGACTATAACAATAAAATGAGTATAGAAGGCTATGGCCCTAAAAGCATAACGCGGTTCATAGAGGACGTGATACAAGTAGTTTCTAATAAAGTCTATAGAACAACTCTTGAAGCAATTCGACCTTCATTTAAAAACTCGTTAGTATCGACATCAGTTGTAGAAGCTGTAAATATCAGTCTCACCAATGGAAACGAATGGGTCCCAATACAATCGACAACTAATTGAATCCGTAACGACTCACATGATTTATCAAAAGTAATTCATTAATACAATCATGAGTTAGCATGATTACATTTCCTTCAAGGAGAACTCTAACTGGAATGTCAAAGCTATATCTCTACGGGATATTTCACGGAAACCTAAGCTTCTCATATATACCAAAGGATCTCTATGGGCAGATCATAGAAAGATGTTATTGGCCATTATTAGAAATCATACAGAAACATCGAGTTCCGTTCGGACTTGAATTGCCTGCTTACACTCTCAAAATGATTAATCGTATTGACCCCGACTGGGTCTTAAAACTTGCTGATCTTTGGGACAAAGGCTATTGTCAATTTATAGGCTCCGGATATATCCAGTCCATTATGCCGCTTATACCCTACGAGGTTAATGTCAAAAACTTGTTATACGGCAACGAAGTTTACAGAGACCTCCTAGGTAGAATTCCTGATATGGCTTTCGTAAACGAGCAGGTCTTTAGTAAAAGCCTACCTGAGATTTACAAATCTGCCGGATACGAATCATTAGTAGTTAATTGGGACAGTGCTTTGCCGCTCCATCTCAATCCTGAACTAAAATACAAAACCTGTAAAATAAAACTCAATTCCGAAAACAACCATATGCCCATACTTTGGCACTATACAACCGCTTACAGGCATTTACAAAATTACATTGAACAAAAATCAGGGCTGACCGATTATACTGAATGGCTCGATACGAATATCCCTATATCGGGAAATAGAACATTGGCCTTCTATAGTTCTGATTGGGAAGTGTTTGATTTTAAACCATGGGATTCTTACCCTGAAGGTTTCCCTTCTCCATACCAAGGGGAGATGGACCGATTATCGGGATTAATTGAGCTGATATCCGACAGAGATGATGTAAAATTCATATCTCCTAACGAAGCTATAAGCATGTTTGAAGATATGCAAGAGGTAAATCCTAGTAGCAGTGCAAACCCATTGCCATACAAGAAACAAGATCAACATGGCATGTTGAGATGGGCTGTAGGAGGCCGAGAAGCAATACGATTTAACACACAATGCTATCAGCTATATAACGAATTGAAAACTGCCACTAGTACTATTGATAATTCACCTAACGATCCCAGTATAGAAGCCAACCTTGCCTCGGACCTCTGGAGAGAATTATGCTATCTGTGGAGTAGCGATTTTAGAACTTTTACTACTGAAGAAAAATACATAGAATTTCGTAACCGGATTGGTGCAGCTCTAAATCAAGTTTCTTCCTTAAAAACCAGTCTACTAGACACATCTCAGTCTAGCACTCAGATAGTTATCTCTAACGGAACAGCCATAGATGCAGGGCATCAAGTCATTGATTTCACATTAAACTCTCATAAGTCTAACGAAGTTTCTATAATACTCAACAACGGAGAAATAAAACCCTGCCAGCCCACAAACCAATCAAAATTCCCTGGCACTCAAAATTACATCGCGCAACTACCTGTAGCTCATAACCAATCCAGCATTGCTAATATCATTAACTATGACCACAAAAGCCAAAAGCGTGATTTGAATTATTCCATTGATGTAAATACCAACACAATCTCCACTCCTTCTGTGAATCTCTCTATTAATCCCAACACAGGTGGAACGATAGATTCGATAGTGTTCCCATTGATATCAAACACACCACTCATCACTAATAAACGTTTTCTTCTGGAACGCCTAGCAATACAGGGCGGATTGGACTCATCTGATATATGTCTACGTGATGGAAACAAAATTCATATGGACTCAGATGCGGATGGGCAAATGATATATCCTGAAGCTAACATACATTGCCCTATATTTGTGCCGATTCTATGTAAAATCGTTACAAAATTAGGTGTTATTTGGAAAACCTTCAGAGTATATAAAGATGTTCCTAGAGTCGATTTGCAGATCAGGTTCCAGTGGAGAGATGTGATTCCCACATCATTCCGAATAGGAAACATGTCACTAGACCCTAATGCATTTGATAAACAAACTCTCCAGTACGTTACCAATAACGGCGGTATAAATGAAGAATCGTTTGATATTGGTGATACCTTCTTCGACCACGGATACCCTATGAGTGAAAAAGTAACAGCACATACAAGCATTGGTGCTACAGAGGGTTGGACGGTGCTGCGCGACGCATCAAAAGGAGTCGGATTCATCACGAATCAATCAATGTTATACAGTGTCCCAATGATAAGTTATAAAAGTTATGATGACACCTATAGTTCTTTTATTTTATCAATAAAGCATTCTCTTACTGAGCAAGATCCCACAACTCATGTTTTATGGCGAGGACACAATACATGGCAGGTATCCATATTAGGCGGGGATGAAAATATTGTACAAGAAACTAAGCAAGCTGCTTTATCCTACAACGGCGGAATAAATATCACTCAAAATGCTAATATCTTGGACTAAGACCAAATTTACGACTTACTTAGACATTTTTCGACTTGTCAAAAAGTCTAACATTCTAGTGTTTTGCACATTGACTATCGCATATTCAATGACAGAAGCATTCGGAGTTTCCATGATTTTCCCAATACTTCGCTACATGGAAATCGGTCCAGCAATCTTTGAAGAAAATCAGTTGCCAATTTATTGGAGTGTAATATTGCTATGGATTAACAAAACAGGAGTTCCTGTAGGATTATCCACCTTATTAGTCATAGCTTTCCTTGCGGTTTTAGCACGACAAGTTTTTCACATCCTTAGACAAAGATATTTAGCAAAAATGCAATCTCAGTTTTGGTATGATATGCGATCCAACGCGATTTCAGCATTTATGAGATCTGATCTGTCGTATTTGTCTGCTGAACGGCACGGTGATTTGGTAAATGTCATAACGCTAGACGCACATAGAGCAGGAGATGTACTAGTCAATGTGCTCATGATATTAGGATGCTTCTCACTGGTACTGATATATATATTAGGACTACTACTTATATCTCCCATTTTGGTTCCTATCGTACCCATAAGCGTCATTATTGCTTGGATACTAGTTAATCGCTGGCTTCGGCTATCGATTCGTTACGGGACTATTGCGTCTAGAGAATCTGATGAGTTAAATTCAGCAGTTATTGAACGGCTTTTTGGCATAAGGCTTGTCAAATTGTTCTCAAGAGAAAATGTCGAAGCTCGCTATGTAGCCAATATATCCAGAAGATTAGGTTCATCGGTAGCACAGCTACGGTCTGTGAGAGCTTTTTCAGAAGGAATAATTGAACCTGTATTTTTCTTTGGTGTGTTTCTTATTTTGTACCTGGGAGTTCAGCATTTAAATCTAAGCATAGCCAGCCTAGGGTTATTTTTCATGATATTGATCAGAATGGTCCCACTTGCAAAGGAAGTTAATAACCATCGGAATGGAATAGCAGGGTCCCTAGCAAGCCTACGAAATATTAAAGAAACCATATACAACGCTAAAGCCTCCGAAAAAATAGTCAGTGGAGATAAGGTCTATACTGGATTTCAGACAAAGATTGAGTTCAAGAATGTTCATTTCGGATACAGTAACGGAGATGAAGCACCAATCATATTGACAGACATAAATCTTACGGTAGACAAAGGCTCAATGACAGCTATAGTCGGAGTCTCTGGAGCAGGCAAATCAACCCTAGTAGATTTACTACCAAGACTGCACGACCCTAATAGTGGAAACATATACATAGACGAGATTCCAATAGCTGATTACGATCTCGCCAGCCTACGCAGCGCTATTGGGTTCGTTGAACAGGAGGTCTTTTTATTCAACGACACTATTCATAACAATATAAGTTACGGAAACGCAGCTAATGAAAGAAAAGATGTAATTGAAGCAGCCAAAAAGGCTTTCGCGCACGAATTCATAATAAGTCAACCAGAGGGATACGACACATTAGTTGGAGACAATGGGATACGGTTGTCATCTGGCCAAAAACAAAGGCTGGGAATAGCGCGCATCATGTTTAATGACCCTGACATAGTCATATTGGATGAGCCCACTAGCTCCTTAGACCCGGTATCAGAGGAATATATACGCTCTACATTAATGGATATACAACATAAAAAAACTATTATAGTAATAGCTCATAGATTATCTACAATCCAGAGCGCTGACGAAATCCTAATAATAGAAGACGGAAAAATAATCGAGCGTGGAAATCATGAACAATTATTAGGAAACCGCGGGAAGTACACAGAATTGTTTGACCTGCAAGCCAACCTTACAGACTCATAGAAACCAGATGGTTGTCGCACACAGTACTCAACAACATAAGACATTTTTAATCGTATTTTATCGATACTCCGTTTAACCAAAATCTAATGCACTACCTAGAATCTCATCCCTATGGTAAATGATCCCACGTATCAGCATACCTACCCATATTATTGCTTGATACTAGCATAGACTTATGAACATGAAATAAAAGCTATTATCTTTAAGACGGAGATGTTTTTATAATACTAATAGCATATCCTAAAATGATATCGACAACATGTAGATACTGTACACCTATTAATCCTCGCAAAAGGACGTTGTAATGCCTACTGAAGAACTTATAATTACTGGATTCAAAACATTCGTGGTAGGTAATCCATGGAAGAATTGGGTATTCATATCTCTTGATACTACTGAAGGCATACAAGGAATCGGAGAGGCCAGTCTAAATGGATTTGCATTGTCCACTAAGAGTGCTATAAACGAGCTCCAGCAATACTTCATAGGAAAGTCAGCATTTAATGTCAAAGATATTAGAAGATCTATGCTACTTTCAGTTTACTCAGATGGCGGGCAAATACACAGGAGTGCTACTACCGCTGTAGAAACTGCATGTTGGGATATCATAGGCAAATCTCTCGGCAGACCATTATATCAATTATGGGGAGGATCAGTACGAGACGATATAAGAACGTATGCAAATGGCTGGTACAGAACCGAACGCGACCCTGAATCTTTTTCTGAAAAAGCAAAGCATGCGACAGAGCTAGGTTACACAGCTCTTAAAGTAGATCCGTTTGGATCTGCACGCGGTGGATTCACGAGGTCAGAGAAAGAACTATGTCTAGAAATAATAAAGGCAATCAAAGATTCAATTCCAAGAACAACAGATTTGTTAATTGAAGGTCATTGCAGATTTGATGTGCCAACGGCAATAGAACTCTCTTACGCTTTAGGTGACTTAGATGTGGGATGGTTTGAAGAACCCGTAGCTTATTGGAATACTCAGGGCTTGACTGAAGTTAGTCAACGATCACCGATTAGAATTGCTACCGGTGAAAACCTAACACAATTCTCTGATTTCATAGAATTGACTAAAAACACTAGAAACCTAGTGTTGCAACCCGATGTTATGAATTTAGGCGGGATTGAAGAGGCTCGTCTAGTTTGTGATTTGGGAGAATCCCTTCAAGTACCTGTAGCACCACATGACGCTCAAGGTCCAATATCTAAAGCAATGTGTTTACAATTAGCAGCGTTATCCACATCGATTACCATCCAAGAAGATTTCGAGTTGTTTAACGAACCTTGGACCGAAACTCTATCATCTCCTCTGAATAGAACTCCCGGATATATTTCCATACCCACAGATCCAGGGATAGGTCGCACCTTGAATTTTGATGTAATATCCGAACATCCTTATGATGAAAATGCAACCTTAGCGCTGTTTACTGAGGGATGGGAACAAAGAGAAGGACTATAGAAAGACTACCGACGGAGTGGACAGAAAAAGATATGATAAAACCGCCTAGAGATAATAATGTTATAGCAGTTATACCTGCGAGATACAGATCCACACGATTTCCAGGGAAACCTCTTTCAGACATCCAAGGGAAACCTATGATAGCTCGAGTATATGAAGCCGTAGCGAAATGCAGTATATTCGACTGGATAACAGTCGCTACAGATGATGAAAGGATTTCCGAAGCATGCGACTCGAATAACATCCCATGGATATTTACATCTTCCGACCACCCCACAGGCACAGATCGCGTAGCAGAAGTAGCACAACTGGTGGAGTCAAAGATATATGTCAATATACAGGGCGATGAACCTATGCTAGAGGCTAAGGTTATAGAAGCCGCTGTTCATCCTCTGCTCTCTGACACAGATGAAACAATATCAGTAACGAATCTAGCGGCAGTGATAAATAATCCGGGCGAGGCAATTGATAGCAATGTAATAAAAGTAGGTTTTAATCATACAGGAAAAGCCATATATTTATCACGATTGCCTATCCCATACCCAAAAGCAGCTGACGCCGCGCGTTATTACAGACAAGTATGCGTATATGGATTCAGAAAATCTGCACTTGAAGCTTTTGCAGATCTTCCTCAAGGGCCATTAGAACAGAGTGAGGGTATAGAACTACTCAGATTCATAGAACACGGAATACCAGTACAATTCCATATTGTAGAGAGTGAGTCCATTTCAGTTGATACACCTGATGATCTAGCACGGGTAAATGCAATACTCGCGAAATAGCTAGTGATTTTAATTGTAAATCAGAAACACGGTAGCGCTAGTGCTTATTGACAAAAAACAACAACAACTGGGTATTACGATTATCCGAGATATGCCTACCGAACCTGATATCCAGTTGCTTTCAACAGACATGTCGTGGGTAGTAATATCATTTTTGTCTAACAGCGATGACAGGGCGTTGCTCGAACACTGTAAAGAAAAAAATGTTTCAATCCATAAAGTCATTAAAGTGCAACAAATAGTAGAAAAATATTCATTAACAGCTAGAACGCACTACAGGGACTTTATCAGCAATTGGCCAATAGACACTATGATAGGAGGAATATCGTTCAAAGAAAAATTCACTTACCGACATGAAATATCTTATTGGTGGCTAACAGACGCCTCGGTGAAGCAAAATGAATCCAGTCTAACTTTTGATTATCTATGCTATTTAGAATTAATAGACTCAGAGATGAATATATCTTATTCCAAATGTGTATACATTGGTCATGACAGTCTACTATCCCTATTTATACACCGTCTTTGCGAGAAAAACGACATACACTTTACTTCCGTCAATCTACCAAAAATCCGAATCCATCTCTCGGTCATACATGGGATATTATCAAGAGTCTGGTTCGCATTTAAAATATTCTGGACATGGGTTCTCTTCAAATTATTCAATTTCAGAAAACCCGTCATCTCATCCAATATTTTGGGGTTCTATACCATATATCCGTCGACCTCATCGATAGAAGATTCAGTCCTAGGCGATAGAAACTATCGCCAGTTGCCTGAAATAATAAATAACCGATCCGGATATAAAACTTTGTTTTTGGTCTCATTCCATCCAAAGAATCTAAAACACTGGAAAGCAGCACTTAAATCAATCATAACAAAGCAAAAGTCAAATAGACCTAACCATGTCTTCATGGAAAGTTTTCTAAATATCAGTGATATTCTCTTGGTTTTAATGAACTTAGTATTCGTATCAAAGTACCTAATCCTACATAAATTTAGCTCTGAATTCCGCAGTAGTTTTAAATATCTGGGGATAGATATTTACGAGTTAATTGGGTTAGAACAAGCTAGAAGTTTGCTAGGTAACCAACTACCAGATTCCATAATTCTCGCACGCTTGACAGAGCGAACGCTCAACAAATATCCGATGACACATTTGCTATGTTTCTTAGAAATGTACCCATCAGCGCGAGCTATATATTACGGAGCATCAAAAAGCAAAACTTCAATCAAAACGGTTGCCTATCAACACGCTAGCATAAATAGTATGAAACTTTGGTATGACTACTCTGAAAAAGAGGTACAACATTCTCAAGATAATGCCAATAACTTTATTTTCAGCATGCCTATCCCCGATATGTACTTCTTCCAAGGCAACCTAGGCCGTAGCGTTATTAGAGGATCAGGCTATCCTGAAGATCGGTGTTTGGTTACCGGATCTCCTAGATACGATACGCTAGCCCAAATACATAAAACCGCAGAGTCTCAGGCAGCAACGATGTCACGCAATTCCTCTAAAGACCTAAAATCCAAACCAAAACAAATACTAGTAGTCCCCTCTTTGTCATTACCTGACGCTCTTGAGTTAATTGAGGCGACCTTACTTGCATGGAAAGAAGGACGTTCAGAGTATGACACGAACATCCCCATCCAAATAACAGTGAAGCCACATCCTGCTACAATACTTTCTCATGAATTAAAGCGTTTGACGGAAAAATACGAATGTGGTTGCATATTAGAGTCCTCAGACGACCTATATGCATTACTCTTAAAAGCTGATGTAGTCATAACTTCATACTCTACTGCAGGAGATGAAGCAATAGCCTTGGAAAAACCTGTTATTTGCTATTCAGGGACCGGGGTTACCATGAGTAGCTTCCTAGACATACCAGCCGCCCCCATAGTACATGACCCTGAAGAATTAGATACTGCACTTAAAAAAGTCATTAGTCCTGCGGATCATCCACTTTATGACCCTAATTTTATTGTCCCTTACCGAGATCATTGGCAATCCCTGGTCGACGAATCATTTTACAGGCTCGATGCGAATGCGAGTGATCGTATAATCTCCGAATTATTCAGGAGCTATTAATGCCCCCTGAAACAAGCATAGTCATAAGAACTCTAAATGAAGGTAAGCACCTAGAGAAACTACTAATAGCTATAACTGAACAAACATATAATGATTGGGAAATTATTCTAGTCGACTCTGGTTCTACCGATGATACTGTACACATCGCTCAAAAATACACTAAGAATATCTACCATATGCTAAAACAAGATTTTACATTTGGCAGATCACTGAACATCGGATGTGAAAAAGCTAACGGTAAATATCTAGTATTTGTGAGTGCTCATATATACCCATTAAGTAACACATGGCTAAGCAATTTAATAAAGCCACTTGAGGATCCTAAAATTGGCATGGTATATGGAGCTCAGCGTGTCGGACCTGAAAACTCGATCGCAGAGGAACGGTCACTATTGGGCAATTTCATCACCACTTCACAAATCATGATTGATGAACCAGCCGGTCATAACGGCAATGCCGCTATACGCCACAACCTATGGCTACGATACCAATTTGACGAGCGTCTTACCGGACTTGAAGACATGGCTTGGGCGAAATTGATACAAAGAGATGGATTCAGAGTCTTCTACAGTGCTGAGGCTAGAATTGTACATATACATGAGGAATCCCTGAAACAAGTATATCGCCGATTTTTCCGAGAGGCCTTAGCGTATAAATTTATTTTCCCGAGCTATCGTCTAAACCGAAAAGATGCGGCAAAAATGTTATGCCATTGGATCATTGGTGATATATTGTACTGCTGCAAGCACCCAACATCCTTAGCAAAATGGCCTAGGATAATACCAGAACGTTATCTGGAATGTACCGGCAAATACAAAGGAAACCATTATCACTCGAATCTAAAGCGTGAATTTATATCTAATGAATTGTCTTCGGATGCTTTCATACAAGCGTCTACAAAACAAACAATTGATAGTAGATGGGATGAAACCAACAATGTTCTAGTTAAGCTAGCATACGTAAACATTTTAAAGCCGTCATACATAACAACTAACGCAGATCAAAGGGTTAATCTGGCCTATTCGGGTATAGTTATTGAAGCTGGTAAAAACGCAAATAATATTTCTGTTGGAGACAAGATAGTAGCAACTAATGTTTCTAATAACGCTATTAACTTCTCTGTTGAGAACGGCACATCATATGATACAGGGTCTCTTACAATACCTAGATCAGGATATTTATATGTATCTTCGGATGAACTGCACAAGATACCGGATGAGATAACTTTAAGAGAAGCTCCATCAATCGGATATTTAGGAATGTGTATGAATCTACTAGATAAAGTAACGTTTCGCACACAGTCTACGGCCTGCGTAATAGGAGCAGGACTGGTCGGCAGTCTACTTTCACAAATTTTATCCAACAAGGGGGTCAAAGTAACAGTCATATCTGACAACCCATATCAAAATGCGTTGCTGTGGAAATATGACGTGAATACGTTACAAGAAACCTCTCCACTCGGCAACTTTGATTATTTGATAAACACAACTGAAATAGCTCATTGGTCTGACTTATTAATATCTTCAAAAAACGAACATGCTGTGGTTATACAATTAGGCTTAGATAAGAGTCGTACCTCCCTAACACACAATAGTACTAATGCAATAATAACAATAAATAAGCCTACGCAAAAAACATGCGATAAAGCTGCGTTTAATGTAGCTCGTAGTCGCATAGACCTGAGTGATTACACTGACTCTGTATTTGAACTCGACCAAAATTTACCATTGGCCAGTAAAGAAAAACCTTCTGTTAACATTCTCGTAGAAATATCTAAAGATTTAACTTTCGTGTAGATCGTTAAAGACGAAATGATAATTGATGCAGGATAGAAATTAAGATCTACAATTACATGCACTACAGTCAAAAAGTGAGTTAAATGGATAAAACACCCGACAGCAAGCACATTAGCAACTACATAAATACATTATCAAAACTTATACAGGGAATAGATTCCTCACAACTAGAATCTGCGGCCGAAACACTATATAAAGCTTGGCAGAGTCATCGGAATATCTTCTGTATAGGCAACGGCGGTAGTGCAGCAACATCGGCTCATTTTGCCACTGATTTGAGCTGGGGAAGAAACAAAACGGATCAAGACCGGCCCAGAGCCGTGAGCCTCACAACGAACACATCCATATTAACAGCCCTATCCAACGATATCGGGTACGAATCAGTCTTTTTCGAGCAACTAAAAACGTTTCTAGAGCGAAATGATATTGTTTTTGCTATATCTGCGAGTGGAAATTCTCCAAATGTAGTAAAAGCAATCGAATACGCGAATAGCGTTGGAGCAATAACTATTGGCTTATCTGGTTTTGATGGGGGAAAGATTAAGTCGATTTGTCAGCAATGCATACACATCAATACTAAGCTGGGTGAATACGAGCTAGTTGAAGATGTACATCATTCCATATGTCATATGCTATCCACCTATATTAAACAGATGTGAAATATTATAGAAACCAACGGTTATGATTAAAAAACTTTACATTAGATGGCCATTGTAGATGGTTAACCGACTTCGTCAAGCTGTAATCCTCGCTGGTGGTAGAGGCGAAAGGCTTAAACCAATTACCGACGTCACTCCGAAACCCATGATTGAATTTCATGGAAAGCCATTCCTTGAATATATAATCAATCAATTAAGAGAGCAAGGAATCGAAGAAGTAATTCTTTTAGTCGGATATATGGGTCATAAAATAGAAGATTACTTTGGTAAAGGAACATCGCATGGTGTAGAAATCAAATACAGTTACAGCCCTGTTGAATATGAAACCGGCTCAAGACTTTTACGCGCTAAAGATTTATTTAATCCAGAATTCCTACTACTCTACTGCGACAATTACTGCCCAATAAACCTAGAAATAATGGTTTCGGAATATTACGAGTCACAATGCAAGTCTCTTATAACCGTGTACAACAATCACGACATGTTCACTAGAAGCAACGTGATAGTAGACTCCTCGGGATACGTACAACTATATGACCCTAGCAGACAGATGGATAATCTTAACGGAGTTGAAATTGGCTACTCTATCACTAAGCGGGAAATTATTGAACAAATTCCGGATACGAATGTACGATTTGAACACTACATGTATCCCATTTTGGCCGTGGAAGGCAGTTTATTTGCACATCAGACAAATCACAGATACTACAGTATTGGATCTCACGACAGGCTTCAAAATACAGAGGCATTTTTGAGGCCTCAGAAAGCCATCATACTAGACAGGGATGGAGTACTGAATGTAAAGGCTCCGCGCGCGCAATACATACGCTCGTGGAGCGAATTCCAATGGATACCAGGGGCACTTGACGCACTTAACATGCTTACGGAGAATGGATATAAAATCATTGTTGTAACCAATCAACCAGGTATCGCTAGAGGCCATTTGACTACGTCAGACCTCGACAATATCCACTCGCAAATGATAATCCAAGCCAAAGCACATGGATCGAATATAGATCATGTATATTATTGCCCACATGGATGGAACGACGGATGTGTTTGCAGAAAGCCTCAGCCAGGAATGCTATTTGAAGCGCAAAAGGACTACCATCTCGACCTCAGCTCCACCTTATTTATCGGCGATGACAGTCGCGACGAAGAGGCCAGCATAGCTGCAGGATGCAGGTTTAAGTTCGTCAAAGACACATCTAAGTTGATAGATATCGCAAGCTCATTAATTCCAAAAGGAGTAGACTAAGGTTTATGGACAGAAACGTATTAATTACAGGCCACCAAGGATATATAGGATCCGTTCTGGCACCAATAATCCAGTCTGCAGGCTACCAGGTATATGGACTAGATACTAACTATTACGATGAAGATTGTATTTTTAGTCCGAATACGGCGGACATCCCGAATATAAACAAAGACATTAGAGACATCAATGAGGAAGATCTTGAAGGATTCGATACGGTAATACACCTAGCCGCTTTATCAAATGACCCCCTCAGCAATCTACGCCCAGAGTGGACCTATGATATTAACCATAAAGCATCAGTACGTCTGGCTACTCTAGGTAAAAAAGCAGGAGTCAAACGCTTTATATTTTCATCGTCATGCAGCATGCACGGATCAGTTGATGGAGGCAAAGTATACGAAAGCACCCCAGTGAAACCATTGACTCCTTATGGAGAATCTAAAATATTGGCTGAAAAAGACATCTCCAAACTGGCAGACGTGAACTTCTCTCCAACATTCTTAAGGAACGGCACTGTATATGGTGTATCTCCTAAGTTACGACTAGACATAGTACTAAACAACCTTGTCGGATGGGCTGTTACCACGGGAAAAGTAGTACTTTATACCGACGGAACTCCGTGGAGACCATTAATACATGTGGAAGACGTATGTCATGCCTTCTTACTTATACTGCAAGCACCTATTGAAATGATCCACAACCAAGTGTTTCACGTGGGATTTGACGACGAAAACTACCAGATAAGGGAATTGGCAGAGATCGTACAATCTGTCGTTCCTAATTGTGATCTGGAATTTTCCACTACCCACGACGGGGATCAGAGAACTTATATAGCTGATTTTGGGAAAATATCCCAAATATTTCCTGAGTTCAAACCTAAATGGAATGCAAAGTCAGGAGCTGAGCAACTGTATAGGGCATACCAAAGATCTGAGATGTCGTTTGACCATTTTATGGGGAATAGATTTATGAGATTAAAGCAAATCGACTATCTCATCCAAAATAATCGTGTGGACGATACACTTAGATGGTTAAATAGTTAATACTTTATATACTGAAGGGAGTGATAGAGTGATAGACGGCGTAAAAATAGTCCCTCTCCAAAAGATCATAGATGAGCGTGGCAAAATAATGCATATGCTCAAGTCAACTGACCCACACTTCATAAAATTTGGGGAGATATATTTTTCCTGCGCATGGCCCGGCGTTGTAAAAGGGTGGCATGCACATAAAAGTATGACTGTAAACAACGCAGTGATTGTGGGCCACGCCAAATTAGTTTTATATGATAGTCGTGAAGGATCGCCATCCCGAGGAGAACTTATGGAAATATTTCTTGGGGAAGACAATTATGTCCTAGTACAAATACCTCCTGGGATTACGAATGGTTATAAGGCGTTTGGAACCGACTTAGCGATAATGGCTAATTGCGCTACTGAACCTCACGACCCCAATGAAATCAGTTATATAGATCCACACAACAACGATATACCATATGATTGGAACCTAAAGGAAAAATAATGCTATTACACCTAACTTCGGCAAATTAAGAGAGTACACCTTGGGATTTATAGTAGCTAGAGCACCTTTTAGATTAAGTTTCGCCGGTGGAGGGACCGATCTACCTTCATTTTACAACCAAGATCCAGGGCAAGTCGTCAGCACCACCATCAATAAATACGTATATGTGGTCATAAACAGTAGAGATCACATATTTGGAAAAGGTATAGATGACCCATTCTCCTATAAGTTTCGTTTGAGTTATTCAGATACTGAAAATGTACACAGTGCGGATGAGATAAGCCATCCAATAGTTAGGGAAGCATTAAAATTACTAGAAATAGACGATCCACTAGATATAGCAACCATGGCTGACATACCAGCCGGAACAGGCTTAGGCTCATCTGGCACTTTTTCTGTATCTCTTCTACATGCGCTACATACCTATAAAGGAGAAGAGCCGAATCCTCAGCAATTGGCAGAGGAAGCCGCTCACATAGAAATCAATTTATTAAATAGGCCCGTTGGAAAACAGGATCACTATGCGGCAGCGTTTGGTGGCCTAAATACATATAGTTTCAATATTAATGGCACAGTGGAAGTTGAACCTTTAAATATTAACCATAATATTACAGAGTCTATCTTTGACGCTCTACTCTTGTTAAATACCGGCATAAGCAGATCTTCTAGTTCAGTTTTGGACGAACAGAACTCTAACACTGAGCTTAACCGAGAGTATTTACTAAATATTAAACAACACGCTCAAGAAGCCCGACAAATAATCAAAGACGGATTTAACGTGGAGAAATTTGGGCAATTACTAAATAATACATGGCAACAAAAACGGAAACTAGCCACAAATATTTCAACCAGTATCATTGATGGTTGGTATGATAAAGCATTGAATAATGGCGCTATCGGGGGCAAAATATGTGGTGCTGGTGGAGGCGGGTTCTTGCTATTAGTAATTAACCCGGATTTACGAACCGAGACAAGAAATTCTTTAAAAGATTTAGCAGATTTAGAAATCAAATATGAACCCACAGGAAGCGAGATTTTGATCTCTACTTCTGCATCATAAGATCACAACATACTAATGCTAATACATGTAACAGGAGCCAACGGACAAGTAGGCAAAGAAGTAATGAAAGCCGTATCTGACATTGGAATAGCTTATGGAACTGACGTCGATACCATGGACATTACAGATGCTAGCGCAGTTTCCAGAACGATAGGCAATCAGCGTCCCGATGTGATAATACACATAGCCGCATTGAAAGGAAACCAACCCAGCAGAGATAATCCTACGGATTTCTTTTCAGTCAATACTATGGGAACACTACATCTATTGGAAGCTAGCCGGATGTACGGTGTTTCTCAATTCATATTCCTATCCTCATTGACAGTACATGGGTCGAGTACTGATCCTGTAGACGAGGATGCAATATTCGCCCCCTCACACCCTTACGCAGCATCAAAATGCGCCTCAGAGGTCCTCCTACAATCATATGTGCATTCTTACGGTATTCGGGGAATAGCTTTCAGACCAAATTTCATTGTTGGCTCTATTAGACCACCTGCACAATATACCGATAATATTATCTATGACTTTATACAATCTATAATGGATAAAAATCATATCGAGCTCGCCGGACTAGGTGAATATCAAAGAGAATGGTTGCACCCCTCTGATATAGCCCGAGCAATCTCATTATCGATATCATCCAAACCGTCAGGATTCGACGCATACATACTATCAGGACATCGGGTTACAATGGCCCAACTAGCCAGCAAGATTATAACCTTAATAGGAACTGGATCAGTAAAAACCAATCCGAATATGGCAGGCTTTTCGCTAATATCTACCGACCAAAAAGCAACTGATCAACTAGCATGGCGACCTGAAATAGGACTGGATGACTTATTATCGGAAATTTGGGATGAATACAAATCACGAAATCACAAGTAAAACTATTTTAATTACCGGTACTAGTCGTGGAATTGGCAACCACCTAGCATCAGTTTTTCTAAATATGGGCTATAAAGTCATAGGAGTTAGTAGATCAAATACCACAATAAATAATCCAAACTTCCAATCTATACAAATCGATATTTCCGACTTGTCCCAGGTATCGACGTTGAAGAATATTTTGGGAGAAAGAGAAATAATAGGGTTGATTAACAACTGTGGTATCCATGGCCCCATTGGTCCCATGGAGAATTCTCCTATAGACCAATGGATTCAAACGTTTAACGTTAATCTTTTCGGGCACACTTTATTGAGCCAAATGTGCATACCTTCACTCCGCTCAAATAAAGGATTCATAATATTTATGTCTGGCGGTGGATCAGCCTTTCCTCGCCCTAATTTCTCCGCCTATAGTGTAAGCAAAACAGGGATAGTTAGATTGTCAGAAACACTAGCACAAGAACTATCACCAGATATTTTAGTTTACTGTGTAGCCCCTGGGCCAAACAGAACTAGCTTATTAGAAGAGGCGATCGCGAACGGAGAGACAGTACCTGAAGCCGATATCGTAGATTTTGAATACGCCAGCCGCCTTTGCTCGTTCCTGAGCAAAAACAAGGACCCAAGATATTCAGGGAAATTCATTCACGTCAAGGACAATTATATTGAATGGGACGACCATACCATGGCAGGAGACGGATATACTCTCAGAAGAGTGAAACCAGTGTAACTTACATCTCGTCGTATAGTGGAAATAATGGCTAGAAAAATACTAATAACAGGCATAAATGGGATGCTGTCCAGTGATTTATCCAAGTGCTCAGAAACATCAGGGCTGGATGTTATGGGATATACTCACACCCAACTCGACATTACTAATCCTATCCAAGTTAGCGATATAATCCAATCAATAAAACCCGATGTGGTCGTAAATACTCCAGGGATAAGTGTAGATGAATGCGAGAACGAGCCAGAAAATGGATATCGACTGCATTCTTGGGCATCAGGTTTAATTGCAGCTAGCTGCGAGCAAGTTAACGCTACTTTGATCTATATCAGCACCTGTGGACTATTTGGAGATAAGATCAAGTTATACTCTGAGTATGACCCAGTAGAGCTCAAGACTAAATATTCTTATTCCAAGTATTTAGGAGAGCAGGAGGCCCGATATAACTGCCGAAAAACCTTCGTTATTCGTCCAGGCTGGTTATACGGAGGGACTCCTGCCCATCAGCGAAACTTTGTCTACCAACGATATCTAGAGGCTTTAAATAGCCCTGTATTAAAGAGCGCATCCGATAAATTCGGGAGTCCCACTTCAACGATAGATCTATCAAAGGCAATATTAAATCTACTTCAGACCAACGCATACGGGCTATATCACATCACTAACTCAGGAATAGCCTCCAGATATGACTACGTGAAGTGCATCGTAGACGCGTTTGAAATTGACATCACGGTTGAACCCGTTGACTCATCGGAGTTCCTAAGACCTTCACCTGTTCCTAATTGTGAAGCACTCTCAAATTTGAACTTGACGTTCCTCGGAATAGAACAACCACCACCTTGGCAAGAGGCTATTCACAGCTACGTCCAAGAATTAAGAAAGGTTATTTAATTGTTCTCCAGAATGAAAAAGGACCGAGTCAAATCAATATTTAAATTACTGGCGATACACTTAGGCTACAAGGAAGCAAATTACGGGTCTTGTTTTGGCACACACAAAGAAAAATATCTCGAGCTTTACAAATGGCTAGAGCAGTCCGTGTATGTATCAGGTGGCATACTAGAATTTGGAGTAGCCACAGGAGGAACTACATGTTTAATCTCAGAATATGTAAAATCTCACAATATCTTTAAGTCGATAGATTCATTTGACAGTTTTAAGGGATTTAATCCGAAAGAATTTGATACTAACTTTACTAATGGATATGTAACAAATCTGTCTGAAAAGAATGCTTTTCAAACTACTGAAACTAGTTTTGCTTATGTCAAACGCAAACTGAAAGCGTACGGTTTGTCCGAATCAGTGTCTTTACATGCAGGCTTTTTTGAAGACACCCTGCCCAAATTCCTGAAAAATAATGATAAACAATACAGTTTTGCCCTAATAGATTGTGACCTAGCTAGTTCTATTGAGTTCTGCGCCAATACCATTTTTCCTTACATCTCTCAGGGAGGAATAATAGTCTTTGACGACTACGCATCCTTAGAGCCAAACAAGCCTGACACAGCATATTCTCCAGGAGTGCGGATTGTCGTGGATCAATTCGTAGAACAGCGCTCACCATTAGTACACGGATATAAAAATGGTTTATATCATTTGGTTAAACAGGGCTAAATTATGCCTAAAATAAGCGTAGTAATACCAACTCACAATAGAAGCTGGCTAATAACAGAAACTATATCTTACGTATTAGGCCAGACCTACGATGATTTTGAGGTAATCGTAATTGACAACGGATCAACAGATGATACACGATCTATTGTCGAATCTATCACTGACAAACGCGTAAAGTACATATACCAAAACAATAGTGGTTCACCTGCCAAGCCCAGAAATACCGGTATATCCATTGCAAATGGGAAATATATATCCTTTCTTGACGATGATGACATCTGGCGGCCCAATAAATTAGAAACCGTAGTGAACGCTTTTGAAGCTATACCGTATCCGGATGTAATTTGCCATAGCGAATACGAAAACAAACATGGCAATATCACCAAGGTTCTTAACTATAAATCCAAACGCCAAAATATTTTCGATCATCTCATGTTTCACGGCAACTGCTTGTCTGGAAGTGCTACATCTGTAAAGACTAAAGCTTTACGTGAAGTAGAAGGATTTAGGGAAGAAATAGAATTTTTTGAAATTGAGGACTATGATTTATGGATACGTCTAGCATTACGCCAAAAGACATTCCATTTTATATCTGAACCGCTCGGGGAATTCGTAATACACAAATCCAATGGAACACTAACAGGACTCCGACGAAGGTTTCCAAACCACCGACAAATGCTCAAATCTCATCTAAGAAATGCCAATAACGTCAGAATAACAGACTACATACGATTTCGTTTCATTATAATGAGAACATACTACAGTCAATTAAGCTTATATCTGGAAAAATGGAAAAGAAATCTGTATTCAAGATTATCGTCTCGATAATAGTTGGCAAATAAGAATGAATATGGATCTTACAATCTACAGAAACGATCAATTGTGTCACTTGCCACAATTAAATCCTAGCTTGATAACACTAGAATATCACATCGCAATTTCCCAAAAACGCAAACCTTAATACCACACCACATTTATTCAAAATGAAAACAGGCACGTTAGTCTACAAAATAATTAATTCCGATGAAGAACTGTTTGCACTCTCAGAAGAATGGAGTAGGCTAGCCAGAATCCAAAATCCAGATAATGTATTCTTAGATTTTATATGGATATCTGGATGGTGGCGCCATTTCGGAAGAGGAAAAACTTTACAAATCGTCACGGTGCATTATTCAGGATCTCTAATCGCTATCGTGCCCCTGTGTTCTCAATTGGGGTATAGAGGTAAAATCATCCAGTTCATAGGCAGGCCCGGCTCAGACTACAGCGATCTAGTTATACATCCTGATCATCAAGACGCAACATCCCAAATTTGGCTTTACGTCCTAGACCAATTCAAAGAATTTATAATTCGAATAGAAGGCTTACCAGAAAATTCTCCTAGCTATGCCTTTTTTTCTGAGTCTAAAAGCATATTTGGAAGACAAGTCCGCACAAATGCTATTTACAACTCTCCATATGTCCCAATCTCCAATAACTGGGGCGATTATCAAAATAGCCGGAGAAAAAGTCTCATCCAGGACATAGCAAGAAAAAGTCGAAGATTAGATCGTATTGGGGAAGTGACTTTTGAAAACACTACTGACCCCGGACAGATCAAGCACCTGATATCCCATATGATTGATCAAAAAAAGCAGCGTTACAAATCAACTGGAGCAAAAGATATTTTCCGGGATTCACGATATAAGTCGTTTTATGGTGAAATTGCACAGAAATTCTTTGCAATAAACAGCTTGGATTTATCTTATCTCAAACTAGAAGATAAAATAATAGCAGTCCACTTTGGTTTTCATTACGGTAATAGATTATATTGGTATATGCCTAGTTTTAGTCCATCTCACTCTAGATATTCACCATCAAACGTATTATTGTACAATCTACTGAAGCGTACTTTTCATGACGGTTGCACCGAATTTGACTTCCTATCTGGAGATGAGTCATTCAAGTATGAATGGACTGACCAATATCGAAAAGTATACTGCGTATTTGTATATCCAAATAATGTCATGGGAAAAATATTAGGCGCCTTATACTCATATGCCCTTCCTAAAATCAAAACTCTACAAATCACTCAAAATATCATACGAATTATAAGGAAATTCTAATCGCATCAAATATAGTAACCCTGACGTCATATGAACAAGATAAATACATCTTCTGAGTCAGATTGGGCACAATCTTCAAATGACATGCTGTTAGATAGAGGATTTCCTACAATGGTACGACGTGCCGTTCGAGAAATTGCGGTCAGATCCCTTTATTTGCCTCTAATCGGGGCAACCTATCTAAAACCACAAAGTACTCCCCATCTTAGAATTATTTTCTATCACAGCATATTTGAGGGCGACAGCGTAAAATTTTCTGATCAACTGAAGTTCTTTTCTGACAATTATGATATCTTGCCTCTAGGTAGCGCCATAGAAAAACTGAAGGCTAATGATATAAAAAACCCAACGTTATCGATAACCTTTGATGACGGTTATTTAAATAATTTCACCGTTGCTGCGGAAATACTGTCCAAATATGATATAACCGCCTGTTTTTACGTAACCTCCGATTTTATAGATATTGACTCTAGCAACCTATCAGCAATAGAAGCATTCTGTAGGCAACGCCTATTCATTCGGAAACCCATTCAAAATATGACCTGGGACAATTTGAAAACCCTCGCAAGCTCAGGTCACGAGATCGGATCACACGCAATAAGTCATAAATCCCTTACGGCTCTTTCTAATTTGGATATGATGGCCGAAATTCAGAATTCAAAATCTATCATTGAGAAAACTTTAAATCAACCAGCAAAACACTTCAGTATCCCTTTTGGTATTAAGGGGCATTATTCCCAAAGCATTATAGATACGGTACAGAAATCTGGATATGACAGCTGTGTGCTCGGTATCAGAGGAGCTAATCTTTCATACGATAATCTCTACTCATTAAGGAGAGATCATTGTTCTGCCAATTGGAGTATCAGGGAAGTAAAAAGCCATCTAACAAGAAGCTTTTTATTGCCTAAAGAAATCTAAATTGCTGATATCATTTGTAATGAATCTCAACCAGATTATTCTATGAGTATATGAAAATACTTCATATAGCGCCAAGCCTATCAAATACTTGGGGTGGCCCCACAAGAGTGATTAAAGGGATTACAGAATCACTCTATAAGAAAGGGGTGACGAACACAATATTAACTACATCTGGGTATAGAGTAGGGTATGTTAAGGATAACGATTTACAATCAGCTATTAAGATATTCCCTACCCAATCATTATCAACTTTATGGACTGGCTATTCCAAACATCTCAAAAAAGCATTATCCGAAGAGATCACGTCACATGACGTAGTACATATACATGAATTATGGCATTTTCCTCACTTTGCAGCATACTTAAGTGCTCAACAAGAAAACAAGCCGTATTGTATAAGTATCCATGGACATTTGAGTCCATGGGCACTAAATCACAAAAAGCTCCGGAAACAAGTATATATGAAGCTGTTCCAAAATAAGACGATTGAACGAGCGTCAGTTCTACATGCAGTCACTCAGGAAGAAATTAACCATATTAAAGATCTTGGTATAACAAATGAGACCCGCCTAATACCTAACGGGTTATCAGCTAGCAAACATTACGAATCTGTCGATAGGTCAGATTTTATAAATGCGTATCCTAGCCTTATAGGAAAACCCATTTTACTGTTTCTAGGGAGGATACACCCTGTAAAAGGGTTAGACTTGCTAAGCGAAGCATTTACAGGGATAGTCCAAACGAATCCTGATGTCCATCTAGTAATCGCAGGACCAGATGAAAATGGCTATAAAAAACGTATCACTGATATCCTCAAGCGAAACAAAACGCTCAACAATTGCATATTCACTGGGATGTTGTCAGACAGAGAGAAAACATCGGCATTGAAAGCATCCAATATATTGGTTTTGCCCTCATACTCAGAAGTAATGGGGATTTCTACATTGGAAGGTATGGAAGCCGGCCTACCCGTAGTCATCACTGAAGGATGTCAATTCCCTGAAATAGAAAAGAGCGGAGCAGGCTTAGTAGTGCCACTTAACGCTATGGATCTTCGCAATGCCATACTATACTTATTGGATAATCCCAATATTGCACAGCAAATGGGCAGGATTGGAAAACGGTTGATATCCGAAACGTATAATTGGGACAATATATCTGACCTATATATACAACTATACACAGATATTATAAGCAGACATTATGACCTCCATTACTGATACTATCATACTTGGCATCAACGCATACCACGGCGATTCATCTGCCTGCATACTTCTGAACGGTGAGTTAATAGCAGCCATTGAAGAAGAACGCCTACGCAGAGTCAAACACTGGGCAGGCTTTCCTTCGAAGGCGATTGAGTATTGCATTGCAGAATCCGGAGTAAATCCTGCCAAAATTAACCATATCTCTTATTCTAGAGACCCGATGGCAAACTTACACAAGAAGGCTATGTCTACTTTAATACAAGCCCCAAACCTAGGGTTCCTTAAAGGTAGGTTAGCTAACATATCGAAATTCCGTAAAGGCTCTCCCTCAATCTCAACAGCATTGGGTGTAGACATTCACCATACAAAGCCTCGTATTCATTATGTAGAGCATCACAAATCTCACAGCGCTAGCGCATTTCTAGTATCTCCATTCGACGAAGCTGCGGTGGTTTCTATAGATGCATTTGGAGATTTTAGAAGTGCATTACTCAGTACTGGAAAAGGTTCAAAAATCGTACCATTTAGCTCAGTAGAATATCCTCATTCTCTAGGATTGCTATATACAGCCATAACGCAATATCTAGGATTTCCATATTACGGGGACGAATATAAAGTCATGGGCCTGGCCTCGTATGGTCAACCAGTTCACATAGATGAACTGCGTAATATGATCACCCCAATTCCTGGCGGAAAGTTTAAATTAAATCTTAAGTACTTTTTACACACCACTAAAGGTGTAGCGACTACTTGGGACAACTGCTCTCCTACGGTTGGGCGAATATACTCGAACTATATGGAACAAAGGCTTGGACCTGCACGAAAGGATACCCAGGAAATAACACAACGGCATAAGGACTTGGCAGCATCTTTGCAAGCTGTAACAGAAGAAATATATCTACACGTGCTGCGCGAAGCTCAACAAGCTACGCAGCAAAAAAACTTGGCCTTAGCTGGAGGAGTAGCTTTCAACAGCGTAGCTAACGGTAAAATATTAACGAACACGGATTTTGAAGATATATATATCCAATCTGCGGCCGGAGACGCGGGAACAGCTTTAGGGTCCGCGAGTTACGTGCACAACTCCATCCTTAACAATAAACGCCGTTTTGTCATGTCGAGTTCTTATTGGGGGCCTTCATATAGTGACAAGGAAATTGAAGAAGCACTCAACAACAATGGCGTCATATTCCGAAAACTTT
>Ga0310344_10000212_pt1 | contig 48833 bp, 44 predicted proteins | sample HC15DNA20200_MG_FD_203801 | JGI IMG/M metagenome (GOLD analysis project Ga0310344, IMG submission 203801) | Marine microbial communities from station ALOHA, North Pacific Subtropical Gyre - HC15-DNA-20-200_MG | ecosystem: Environmental > Aquatic > Marine > Oceanic | place: Pacific Ocean: North...
GTGAGATCGGTTTCAATCTCAACGAGCGGGCCACTATCACCGTGGAAGGCTTCAACTTGCTCGACAGCGACGTCTCCGACATCGACTACCTCTACGAGTCACGTTTGCCCGGCGAGCCGGTGGGCGGCATCGAAGACGTGCACTTCCACCCGTCGCTGCCCCGAACCGCGCGCGTGATGCTCAACCTCCTCTTCTAGAGAGGGTTTCGCCCGACCCCCTGGGGGGCACATCACAGAAGCAGGGGCTATAACTCGCAGAGAGCCGTGAAGATTGGTATCCGGGCGGGGCGGATAGCTGGGACAGGCCGCCGACCAGGCCCATGACCAGGGGGCAGGTGGTGCCCTGTACCAGCAGCGCCGAGTCGGTCGGTACCGAGAAGACAACCGAGCTTGCGTGGAAGGCCCAGGGCCCGGAGGGTCGTCGTTCTCCCGCGTGCGTGCGGCCAGCGCGCTGTACATGGTCTTTACTGCCCCGCACACCGCACCCATCCCCATCAGCAACGCGATGACCGAGCCGATGCCGGTGATGATGGTTCGGATCTGTTGTGAGTTGGCACTCTAGCAGTCGGTTGCCTGTTCGACCTGGACCTCGCGTGCCGGTGGAGGCGCGTTCAACTAGAACCAGGTTCTAGCGCCGGCGGCCAGCGGAACCTGCCGGTCCGTGCGTATAATCAGACCGGTTTCACGTCTACGTTGTCTTCGGGCTCGTGCAGACGCGGCCAGGGCCTCGGAAATTTCGCCATTAGACCATGAGCGAACGCAAATACCGGCAACGCGGCTACCGGGACGACGACCGGGAACACACCACGCGGGATAGGCCGAACAAGCCGAAGGGCGACGGCAAGCCACGCAGCGTCATCAACCGTGAGCACCGGACACCCAACATGCCTGGTTTCCACGACGTGGTGCGCTGCGCTCGGTGTGGCCAGACCCTGAACCTGGCGATCGGTCCAGAGAGCCGCTGTTCGGCGTGCGGCAGCGATCTGTATGCTTGCGCGCTTTGCGCCTCGTTCGATTCAGGCAGCCGGTTCGAGTGCCAGCAACCGATCAAGGCCCGCGTGGCGCCCAAGGATGTTCGGAACGACTGCGATTACTTCGAGCCGCGTGTGACGGTTGAGCGCCAGACCCACTCGGCCCGCGTCGCCCCCACCGGTACCAGCAGCGCGCGCCAGGCATTCGACGATCTCTTCAAGTAGCGCGGTTCTCGTCCGAGAACCAGTGCGATAATCGGCGGATGGACATTCGTGGTCCCGTCGATCTTGAGGCGTCGCTCGAAGCGCTCGCCGCGCCGGTTACTCTCCAGTTCTTCACCCAGACCTTTGGCTGCGACACCTGCCTGCCCGCGCGACAGATCGTCGAGCGGGTGGCGGCCTTTTCTGACCAGATCACGGTCGAGGAGTACAACCTGTTGCTCGACACCGAGGTCACCGAACGGGCCGGCATCCGCCGGGCGCCAGCGATCGCGGTGGTCGGGGCGGAGGACACCGGGATCCGGTTCTACGGTGTTCCGGAGGGGCACGAGCTGATCTCGCTGGTCGAGGCCGTGTTGCTGGTGGCTGACGGAGACCCCGGTCTCTCGGAGGAGACGCGCGAACGGCTCTCCGGGTTGAACGACTCGGTCGACATCCAGGTCTTCGCCACCCCCACCTGACCCCATTGCCCCAAGGCGGTCAGCCTTGCCCAGCGTCTCGCGCTCGCGCACCCCCAGATCACCGCGTCCACTATCTCGGCGGTTGAGTATCCGGAGCTCGTTCAGCAGTACCGGGTCACCGGTGTGCCGAAGACCGTTATCAACGACCGCGTCGAGGTGCTCGGTGCGGTGCCCGAAGACGAGTTTGTCCGACAGGTCTGGGATGCGCTCGAGACCGCTCCATGATCAGGTCCCGTGCCTGGCGTCGGGCGCGCGGTTGGCGACTCGGCGCCGCGGCTTTGGTGCTCGCGGTCGTTGCGCTGAGACTCAGCGTCCCGACTGGTGGCCAGTCGACCGCCAGGAGCACCGACGCCAGGGTGCGCTACACGGTGAGTGTGCCGGAACCGGCTCACCGGTGGATGGCGGTCGAGCTCGAGGTCGACGGTCTCGGCGCGGATCCTCTCAGTTTGCGGATGAGCAGTGCCTCACCCGGCCGGTACGCGCGCCACGACTTTGCTAAGAACATCTTCATGGTCGAGGCACGTACCGCCGCCGGCGAGCCGCTCGAGGCGATCCGGACCACACCGACCCGGTGGGACATCGCCGATCACGATGGTTCGGTGGTCTTCTACTACCGCATTTTCGGCGATCGGGTGGACGGGACTTATCTCGCCGTCGACCCGACGCATGCCCACCTCAACATGCCGGCGAGCCTGGTGTGGCCGGCCGGTCTCGAGACCGGCCCCATCGAGGTGCGTTTCGTGCCTCCGGCTGGGGAGCCGTGGCGAGTGGCGACGCAGCTGTTCCCGACCGATGACCAGCTCAGGTTTATCGCCCCCAACGTTGGCTACTTGCTGGACAGCCCGGCGGAGTTCAGCGCGTTTGTCGACCGGACCTTCGAGGTGACCGATCCGTCAGATTCGACCTACCGGCCCGATTTCCGGGTGGCGGTGCACCACGGAGGCAGCGACGCCGATGTCGACCGCTATGCGGCCGACGTCGAACGGATTGTCCGTGAGATGGTGGCGGTCTTCGGAGAGTTCCCACGTTTCGAGACCGGTCGCTACACCTTCATTGCCGATTACCTGCCGACCGCCGCCGGGGACGCGATGGAGCATCGCAACAGCACGGTGATCAGCGCGCCGGCATCGTTGCGTACCCAGGGCCGAGCGCTGCTCGGGTCGGTCTCACACGAGTTCTTTCACGTCTGGAACGTCGAGCGGATCCGGCCTCAGTCCCTCGAGCCATTCGACTTCGAGAACGTTAACGCTTCTGGCGAGCTCTGGTTGGCGGAGGGGTACACGAACTACTACGGCACGCTCACGCTGCAGCGGGCAGGTTTGGCGTCGCTGCCCGCCACTCTTGGCAGGTTCAGCCGCGCCATCGAGACCGTGCGATTGGGGCCGGGCCGGCGGTTCCGTTCCGCCGTCGAGATGAGCCGGCTCGCGCCGTTTACCGACGCCGCCAGTGCGATCGATCCCACGAACTGGGACAACCTCTTCATCTCCTACTACACTTGGGGCGAGACGCTCGGCTTGGGGCTCGACCTCTTGCTCCGGGTTCGGAGCGCCGACGCGGCCGGTGTGCCCAGCCTGACGCTGGACGACTACATGCGGCTGCTGTGGCGCCAGTTCGGACTGCCAGGAGGCTCGACGCCGGGTGCTGTGGACCGGCCTTACACGATGGCTGATGCGCGCGCGGCGCTGGAGGAGTTGACCGACGCGTCGTTCGCCGACGAGTACTTCGACCGCTACGTCGAGGGACGCGAGGTGATCGACTACGTGCCGCTGTTGGAGCGGGCCGGCGTGGCGGTGGTGCCGACCGCCCTCGACCAGGCCTGGCTCGGGGATCCCTCGCTCCGATTCGAGCGGGGCGGCGCGAGGGTGACTCGCCCGATGCCTTTTGGCTCGCCGCTCCATCTCGCCGGGCTCGACCGGGACGACGTGATCGTGTCGATCGACGGCCGGGAGGTCTCGTCGGCCGGTCGTTGGAGCGAGACGCGTGACCGGTTGCTACCTGGTCGCTCAGTGACGCTGACGTTCGCTCGCGCGGGGGAGCTCCTTACCGCGCGCGTCACGCCGGAGGAGCATCCCGGCCTCCGGTTGGTCGCGTTCGAGGAGATCGGTCGGACCCTAACCTCCAGCCATATGCGGTTCCGCGAGGCCTGGCTCGGGTCCCAGCTGGACTGAAGGGGACTAGAACGTGGCCACCAACGCGGCCGAGCTGATGGTGTCCGTGCTTTTGAAGCCTGGTACCGGAGCATTCAGGTAGCTGAGCTTGTGGGACACCTTGAGTGAGAACAGGCGGGTGAGCGTGGCGGTGGCCGCCACCTCGTTCGCGATGCGCCAGTTCTCGCCGGTGTTCAGATCGCCGACGAACGACGCCTCTTCGGTGATCTTGCTGGTGTTGGAGAGGGTTAAGACATAGCGGCCGGTGGCATTGGCTGTCCCGATCGTCAGGTCTTCTCCTACCAGGCGAATCTCGCGGGTCACGCCGCCGCCGACCAGTATCTGCAGCGAGTGCGGTGCTCCGGCTATGGCTTCCCAGGCCAGCCCTCCTTCGGTGGTTACGCGTCGTTCGATCCCGGCAAACAGATCTCGGAGGTATCCGCCTCGCCCATACACCTCAAGTTGGTCCTTCAGGTTTCGGGAGGCTTCGGCGAGGCCGTTGAACGAGCGAGCACGCAGCAGGTCGTCGGCAGAGGTCTCCACGTAGGCTGCCCGGGCCCGCCAGCTCCAGCCGCTGGGGTCGTAGGTGAGCTCTCCGCCCAGGCCGAAGGTCCGGGTGTCGGAGTTACCGGACGTTGCTACCGCCGAGACCTCGGCGCTGCCGGCCCAGAGGCTGTCTTCGGCCGGGTTCTGGGCCGCCGCTGGGGTTGAGGCGAACGAGATCAGAGCAAGCGAGAGGAGAAAGACGTGTCGTCTGTTCATGTGATCTGGATGGTGAATCGGTGCGGGTCGTCGGCGAGGGCGCATGCGATCGAACGACTATGATGAATGAACCCAGGGATTGTCGTAAAGCGAGCGGGCGTCGATCCTGATGGAACCCAACGAGCGTGCACTCGATGACCAAGGCAGCTGACACGCGTGATCCGGTCTGCGGTATGCGAGTAGACCCGGATACCGCCCGTCACCAGCATGAGCACGCCGGCGCGACCTACTACTTCTGCTGTGGCGGATGTTGCACAGCGTTTGTCGCAGACCCGGGCCAGTTTCTCGAGCGGGAAGATTCGTCGGCGCCTACACCCTCGGCCGACAATCCACTGCTAGCGGTGGATCCCGTGTGCGGAATGAAGGTCGACCCGGCGCCGGATTCTTTCAATTGCGAGCATGAGGGCCAGACGTACTTCTTCTGCTGCGAAGGCTGTCTGACCAGGTTCCAGGCCGACCCAAACCGCTACCTCCATCCGGAAGATGCCGGCCCCGCCGCGCCACCCCCTCGGGGCGCGGTCTTTACGTGCCCGATGGACCCGGAGGTACGCGAGTCCGAGCCGGGCGCCTGTCCAATCTGTGGCATGGCGCTCGAGGCGGAAGTCACCGTGGCCCTGCCTACCGTCGAGTACATCTGCCCGATGCACCCCAAAGTGGTTCAGTCGACTCTCGGGAGCTGTCCCGAATGCGGCATGGCGCTTGAGTTTAGGACGGTGTCACCCGAAGAGCCGTCTAATCCCGAGCTCGACGACATGACGCGCCGGTTTTGGATCGGCGCCGCGTTGGCCCTGCCGGTCTTCGCTTTAGCGATGGCCGAGATGGTTGTGGGGGGGCAGGTAACCGCGTTGGTCGGGCGATCCCTTTCGAACTGGATTCAGCTGGCCTGCGCGACCCCGGTCGTGGTCTGGGCGGGACGCCCCTTCTTCGAGCGGGGCTGGGCGTCGATCGTGAATCGCAGCCCCAATATGTTCACCTTGATCGCGATCGGGGTAGGCGCCGCGTATCTGTATAGCGTCGCGGCCACGCTCGTCCCTGGTTGGTTCCCGGGCGGGTTCCGCATGGGTGCCAGGGTAGAGCCCTACTTCGATACCTCAGTGATGATTATCGTGCTCGTGCTCCTGGGGCAGCTGCTCGAGCTACGTGTGCGCAGCCGTACCGGCGCGGCCCTACGGGCGCTCGTAGGCCTGGCGCCGGCCCTGGCTCGCCGCGTTGTGGGCGATGCCGAGGAGGATGTTCCTCTGAGCGACGTGCGGGTTGGCGACCTTATACGTATCCGTCCCGGCGAGCGGGTGCCGGTCGACGGGACCGTGGTCGTGGGCCGCAGCGCCGTTGACGAATCGATGGTGACCGGCGAGCCGGTGCCGGCGGAGAAGACCTCTGGTGACCGACTCGTCGGCGGCACTTTGAACGGCACCGGTACGCTTGTCATGCAGGCCGAACGGGTCGGCGCCGACACCCTGCTGGCGCAGATCGTCACGATGGTGTCCGAGGCCCAGCGGAGTCGGGCGCCGATACAGCGGCAGGCCGACCGCCTGGCCCAGTATTTCGTTCCGGCCGTGGTCTCGGTGGCCATACTGGCCTTCATCGGCTGGGCGCTCTGGGGGCCGGAGCCCAGTCTGGCGCTGGCCTTGGTGAGCGCAGTGGCGGTGCTGATCATCGCCTGCCCGTGCGCCTTGGGGCTGGCGACTCCCATGGCCGTCATGGTGGGGACGGGCCGAGGGGCCGGCGTCGGGGTGCTGATCAAGGACGCCGAGGCCCTCGAACTGCTCGAACGGGTCGACACTGTAGTCGTCGATAAGACCGGGACACTTACCGAAGGCCGGCCCGTTGTCGCCGTGGTGGTGCCCGCCGAGGGTACCGACGAGGGGACGTTGCTTTCGCTGGCTGCTGGTCTCGAGCGCGGGAGCGAGCATCCGCTGGCGTCGGCCGTCGGCGCCGCGGCCGCCGAGCGTCAGCTTCGGGTGCCGCCGAGCGAAGCGTTTGAGACGCACGTCGGTCGTGGAGTGACCGGACGGGTGGATGGTCGTCAGGTGCTTCTGGGAACCCCAGAACTGCTCGACGCCTATGGCATCTCGACCCGCCCGCTGGCCGAAGCCGCCGATGCTAGGCGGCGCGAGGGGGAGACGATCGTCTTCGTCGCGGTGGACGGCGCGCTGGCCGGTCTGCTGGCGATTGCCGACCCGATCAAGTCAACGACCGCGTCCGCGATCGCGGAGCTCCGGGCCGAGGGGCTGCGGCTGCTAATGGTCACCGGGGACAATCAGACGACGGCCGATGCCGTGGCCGGGCGGCTCGGGATAGATGAGGTCGTGGCGGAGGTCCTACCCGCCGACAAGCGGCGGATTGTGGCGGAACGGCAAGCCGAGGGGGCGGTGGTGGCCATGGCCGGAGACGGGATCAACGATGCCCCGGCTCTGGCCGAGGCGGCCGTGGGTATCGCCATGGGGACCGGAACCGATGTCGCCATCGAGAGTGCGGGCATCACCCTGGTGCGCGGCGACCTGCAATCGATCGTGCAGGCCCGGCGTCTGAGTCGCACGACGATGCGAAATATCCGTCAGAATCTGTTCCTGGCCTTCGTCTACAACGCGGTCGGTGTCCCCGTGGCCGCGGGCGTGTTGTATCCGGTGCTCGGCCTGTTGATCAGTCCAATCTGGGCCAGCGTCGCGATGACGCTGAGCTCGTTGTCGGTGATCTCGAATGCTTTGCGGTTACGAAACGTGGATTTGTAGCTGCGCCGCGCGACTGCACGTCCTGGTTGCAGCCCTTGTGGTCGTCGGGTGCGGGGACAGTCCGAATGTGCCGACGGCGGTGTCGCCGGCGGACGGTAGGGTGATCTTCGTGACGAGTCAGACCGTGTCGGGTGATTTTGGCGGGGTGGCGTCGGCTGATGCGCTCTGTGCGTCGTTGGCGACCGCCGCTCGCCTGCCGGGCAGCTTCCGAGCCTGGCTCAGTGGGGGGGGGCTCTCGCCGAGCGCTACCTTCTCTCGTGGTCCGACCCCCTTTGTTATGACTTCCGGCGTACGGGTGGCCGATCACTGGGACGACTTCGCTGACGGCACCATCAATAACCCGATCATCGTCGATGAACGGGGTGTGCAGCCGGCTTCGGTCGACCAGGTTTGGACTGGCACCGACACGGGCGGTGTCCCGGCCGCGTCTGGCGCGAGTTGCGGCGACTGGCAGTCGCTGGTTGGTACGGGGCAGGTCGGGGCGTTTGATCAGATCGGTCCCGGTTGGTCTGCGGCAGGCATTCGACCTTGCGACCAGCCGGCCCGCCTCTACTGCGTGGAACAATAGTCCCCCTCACCGATGTCCCTGACTCGCCGGGCGTTCTTCTCTGTCTGTGCGGCCGCCGGCGCCGGCGCGCTGGGTGCTTCCGGAGCCGGAGCCCAGGACGCGTTCCCGTGGCGCAGCTTTGGTGACCTGTTGCGCACTCGCTACACCGATCTTCGCCGGCACTTCGTCTTCGATTACTACCCGTGGTACGCCGCCGACCCGTTTCGCCACTGGACGATGTGGCATCGTGTCCCGCCCGTCGACCTGGCCTCGAATACCATGCCGCTCCTCGGCGCCTACGACTCGCGGTCCCGCGCTGTCGTCGAGCAGCACGCGCGCTGGATCGCCGACTCGGGCGTGGGTGTGATCAACATCAGCTGGTGGGGACAGGGAAGCTTCTCCGACCGCGCTGTCCCGTTGGTCATGGACGTGATGGCTGACCACGACATCAAGGTAACCTTTCACCTTGAGCCCTATAGTCTCGACCGGGCGACGCGGATGCCCGAGGACGTCCTCTATCTACTTCGCGAGTTCGGCGAGCGGCGACGCTGGGACTGCTTCTACTTCAACGAGCGAGCGGACCGGACCCAGGGGCCCGTCTTCAAGTTGTTCCGCACGGCTCCGCCGCAGCAGGTCGAGAACTGTCGCGGTGAGCTCGAGCCAGTGGCTGACTTCGTGCTCGATAGCGAGTGGCGACGGCAGGTTGAGCGGCTCCGCACTGTCGTGGCGCACGACTTCGACCATTTCACCCTCCTGTCGAACACATCAAAGGCCGAGCGCGCGGCCGCCCAGGGTATGGACGGCATCTCTGTTTACGATCCAGCGGATTCGCCGCAGGAGTGGCTCGACCATGCGCTGGTGTCCACGCGAGTCGGCGTCCTGTTCGCTTTTCCCCTCAATCCCGGTCAGGACTACCTGGCACGCCGGGTAGTGGAGGACCCCTGCTACGTGACGCCGCCCTTCCTGCCAGCGCTGTCCGAACCGATCGACTGGACGCGGTCCGAAGGGCGCGAAATGGCGGCACGGTTGGCCGAGACGCGGATCGAAGAGACCCTCCAGACGAACCTCATGCTCCAGACGCATCCCTTCCTGGGCAATGTTGACCGAGGGTTCTTTCTGGTCCACATCACGTCCTTCAACGAGTGGCACGAGGGCCATCAATTCGAGCCGATGAAGGACGAAGCGCCGCTGACCAGCGCCGAGCGCGCTGTCGGTTACCACAACCCAGCCGACGGCGCGTATCGTCTGCGGAAACTAACCGATCTGCTAGGACGGCTCTGAGCATCGGCTGACTGGGTGGGGCTGGCAGGTTGCTGAACAATGAGCTTAACGGGCGCGCACGGCGCGCCTGGCGGGGCGGCGTAGGGGAGCACTAGAACCCGAGGGTGACGCCGCTGGAGATGACGATCTGATTCAGCGCCGTGTCCGCCTCGACCCGCCGATAGTTGACCCCGACCCGGAGCCGCAGCGACTCGCTCAGCGGCGTCTCCAGTCCTCCCCCGAGCTGCAAGGTGACGTGGGTGGCGTCATCGTCACCTCCCGTGGCGATCGGGCTTGTGGCGCGGGCCGCCACCGCCACTCGTCCGCGGCCGGCCAGGAGTTGCACAAACGGTCTCAGGCTCCCCACCACAAAGCGGTATCTGGCTCCGACCAGCACGGTGTCGAACGTTACCTCGGTGTCGAAGAACCCCACATCCTGGGTGACCCGGTGTCGGCCGCCGACCACGACGGCGGTGAGGCTTGGCGCGAGACGCCAGCCCCCGTCGACGAACCAGCCGCCCGCGTAGCCGTCGGTGAGACGGTCGCTCGAGAGAAATGCGATGCCGCCTCCCAGTTCCAGTCGTTCCCCCTGCCCCGCGGCTGGGCTGGCGGCCAGCGCCACGAAGGCCAGAGTCAGCGCCCACCACCTGCGTCGGCTCATCGGCGCCACCGTCTGTCACCTGTTCGGCGAACACCAACCACCATCGTTTCGCGGCTGTCCCCTCGCCTGGGAGGGGCGAAGATACCGATGAACCAGGACACCAGTCCGACCATGAATGCTCCGAGTATCGCAGAGAAGAACGACGTCACGCCGAACCCCGGCACGATGGCGGCGGCCAAGCCGAACGCTAGGCCGTTGACCACGAAGTAGAACAGTCCGAGGCTCAACACAGTGAACGGCAGGGTCAGGAGTAAAAGGGCAGGACGGACGAAGGCGTTGACCAGACCAAGCACCAGGGCGGCGACCGCGAGCGCGGCAAGCGAGGTGACCTCGACGCCGGGCAACAACCAGGCCGTGACCCCGAGGGCTGCTGCCGTGGTCAACCAGTGTGCCAGAAACCTCGCGTTCATCCCTTACCCCTCTCCGTTTGCGCCGTCCTCCCGAAGAGCACGCCCGGGGCCAGCTTCCAGTCCGGATCGAGAACCTGCTTGACGGCGCGCATCTCGGCAATCCCCTCCTCCCCGTGCAGCAGCGTTAACAGCTGCTGCTTGGTCGGATTCCGGCCCACGCCATGTTCGGCGAGTGGGCTGCCGCCCATGGCTACCACGGCGCGCCCGCACTCCAGGATCGCGTCGCGCGCCAGGAGGATGTCCTCGGCGGAGTGGGGCAGCAGATTCGGGTGCAGGTTGGCGTCCGAGATGTGTCCCCAGATCGCGTGATCAAGCCCGCGGGATCGAAACGCATCGCGAAAGAGCGCCACGCTCTCGGAGAGACGCGCGAATGGCACGATCATGTCGGCGGCCGTTTTCTCGATCGTGGGATGCACGGTCCGCTGGGCGTGGCCTACGCGGCGGTTCACCGCTTCAGGCACCGCTTCGCGAAAGCGCAGTAGGTCGGCGAGCCGCGCGGTGTCGGTGGGGCTTACCAGCTCAGTTGTGTCTAGGAGGTGTTCGTCGTCGAGCAATTGACATAGTCGTGTGATCGGGGTGTCGGGCGCCGAGCCAGACAGTGACTGTGCTACTTCCTCGTGCAGCTGTGCGGCGGGGAGCTCTTCCCGCAGTTCGAGCTGGGCCAGCAGCATGACCTCCACCTCGGGCGAGACCGTCACCTTCAAGCGGCGGTCGGCGCCGTCCTCGCGGACGAGTTCCAGACAGCGCCGATCCATGTGCTCGATCGCGACGATGTCGAGCCCACGGACGTCGCCGTCGCGGCGCGTGGCTTCGGACCGCCGCCGCAGCGTTTCCGCCAGGGCGACTGCCTGTGGCTCGCTCGGGACGCCGATGAGAACTAGTGCCACTGGTGGCGCAGCCGGCAACAGGTCGAGGGTGACTGAGGTCACGATCCCGAGCGTCCCTTCGGCGCCGATAAACAGGTCGATAAGGTCGAGGTCCGGCTCGGCGTGATACCCGGCCGAGTGTTTCGGCACAGGCGGCATCCGGTAGCCGGGTACCCGCAGTTCCACCGGTCCCCGTTCGGTCAGGACCTCGAACACCCCGTTCCGCGCCGTGACAGCGTCACGTTCGAGCTCCAGTACTTCGCCCGACGCCAGCATGATGGTTAAGGCGCGCACCCAGCGCCGCGTGGTGCCGTACTTGAAGGTGGCGGCTCCGGCGGCGTCAGTCGAGACGATGCCGCCCACGGTGGCACCTTCGTAGGTCGGCACCGGCGGATAGCTGCAGCCTCGTCCCTTGAGCGATTCCCGGATCGCGGTCAGCGTCACGCCCGGTCCGGCGCGCAGCCTGGCCGGCGATTGAATTTCAAGGTCGACCAGCCGCGCCAGGCTTACCACCGTTTCTCCGCGTGGTGTCGCGCCGCCGGTCAGCGACGATTGGGCGCCGACCGGCAAGATCGCGTCTGCCCGCGCAAGTGTGGCGGCGAGTTCCGCTTCGTTCCGTGGGCGGATGACGGCCGGCGTGCGACCGCCCGGGTAGTGAGCGGCATCCTCAAGGAACGGCGCGACGTCGTTGGGATCGGTTAGGACGTCAAGCGGTGCGGTCGTGCTGCCGCGCGGTAGCCTGGTGCGGACACGGTGGGTCGACATGATTTGGCGGACGCGCCAGCCGCTGAGGCCCGCCCCGCCGCATGCTAAAGTGATCGTTCGGGTGTTTCCACAAGAAAGGTGTATGTGATGCTGCAGCGGTTCTTCCTGCTCGCCGGTTTCGTGCTCCTGTTTGCCCCCCTCCAGGCGCAGGCTCAGCGGGATGAGATTGTCGTGGGCCGGGTCGGCGACATTGAAGTCACGATGACCGACGTCGATGACGCCTGGCGTTCCAACGACGCTTCGAACCGGATGCGGATGCTGCAGGATCTCTACGATACCCGTCGCCGGGTGCTGGATATCGTGGTTGGCGAGATCCTGATCGAGCGCGAAGCGATCGCGCGCGGGCTGTCCAGAGACGAACTGCTGGCGCAGGAGCTGCCGTCACGCACGCCGCCGGTCACCGACGAGGAGATCGCGTTGCTCTATGGGCAGAATCAGAACGCATTCGGCGGCCGTACCCTCGAGCAGATGAAGCCGGAGATCCGAGCCTTCCTCGAGCAGCAGCAACCGACCCAGGCGCTCCATGGGTTGATGGCAGAGCTCAGGGAAAACGCCGACGACATCTCCCTCGACCTGGAGCCGCCTCGCACCGAGATCGCGGTATCCGATGGGGATCCCTCGTTTGGCCCCGCCAGCGCGTTGGTCCAGATCGTCGAGTTCTCCGACTTCCAGTGTCCGTTTTGCGAGCAGCTGACCGGCACGATCGATCAGCTGAAGGAGATCTATGGAGACGAGGTCAGGGTGGTGTTCAAGGATTATCCGTTGCCGAACCATCCGCAGGCGTTCAAGGCAGCCGAGGCTGGCTTGTGCGCGAATCTTCAAGGGAAGTTCTGGGAGCTCCACGACCGGATGTTTGAAAGTCAGGATGCCTTGGAGGTCGAAGACATCAAACGCTATGCGGGTGAGCTAGGCGTCGACCAGGCCGCTTTCGACACGTGCCTCGACAGCGGGCAGTTCTCGGGTGATGTCAACGCGGATCTGCGGGCCGGCCAGGACTACGGTGTGTCATCGACTCCGACCGTCTTCATTAACGGCCGCGCCGTCCTCGGCGCGGCGCCAATTGCACTCTTTCAGCAGATTATCGACGAAGAACTGGAGCGGTCGTCTCGATGACGACGCTGGGGCGTGGCATCGGCGCCGCGCTGTGTCTGGCGACTCTTGCATGCGGCGTCGCCATCGAGGATGGTGCGGCGCCGGCCGAGGCCGGCGGGCCGGTGGGCGAGCGGGCCCACGAGCGATTCCAGACCGCCAACGTCGAGTTGCTGAACCTGTTGTCCGCGGCCGCCGATGCGGGTGAAGACGTCGCCAGCTATCAGGCGCGGCTGGGGCCGATCGTGCAGACCAGCATCACGGACATGGCCTCGGCGGCCGAAGCGCTCGAAGCGCTCGTCACCGAGGCCCGCGCCGAGTTCCAGATTACGCGCTAGACGCAACCGGCTGGCCTAGTCGGCGGCCAGTCTGGCGGTTTCTTCGTCTAGGAAGTTCTGGAAGTTCCCTGCGTTCATCACGGTGACCGCGCCACGCATCCGGTAGTGGCCCAGCCCGCAGAGCTGTGAGCAGTTGATCTGGAAGTCCCCCTCCATGGTGGGTTCGAACCAGACGGGGGTCTCGATGCCGGGGATGGCGTCCTGCTTCACCCGCATCGAGTTGATGGCGAAGCTGTGGATGACGTCCATGCTCGAGAGATAGACGATGACCGGGGTGTCAACCGGGAGATTTAGTTGGTTGATGGTGTAGATGTCGTCGGCGCCGTTTGGGTCGCTGCGGTCGAGGCCGATCTCATTGGCCGGCGTGATCAGGCTGGCATCACGACGTCCGAACCGGCCGTCCGGACCGGCGTAGACCGAGTGCCAGGCGAACTGCTTGGCGATCAGGTGTACGACCGTCGCGCCGTCCTCGGGTGGGAACGCGTTGACCCGGGTGGTCCAGGCTGGAATTGCGAACGCCACAAGGATGACCGCCTCGACTAGGGCCACGGCCACCTCGAGGTAGGTCGACACGTGGCTCTTGACGCCTTGGTAGTCCGCCTTAGGGTTGGCCGAGGCGCGGAATCGGATGAGGGTGTAGACGAAGAAGATGCCCCAACCGACGAAAAGCGCCAGCATCAGCCAGTGCAAGATGACGATCATCTGGTCGATCTCGGCCGCGTGGGCCGACGCCTGCACCGGAAGTCCTAGTAGTTCCTGCATCTTCTACACACTCCGAGGTGCCTGGGTCGAGCGAGTCATCTCCGACTGCTCTCCAAGCGCCATCCGTGAACGCCGGACCAGGTAAAGAAAGAAGTAGGCGAAGGCGCCCAGCATGCCGACAGTGACGCACAGCAGCAACAGAATTCCCCAGCTGGTGCCGATCGCCATCGGCGAGTTCGGGTCGCCAAAGCAGATCGCGCACGCTTCACTTGTGCGAGGAAGGGCGATGTTGAGCAGACCCGCTAGGGCGACGGTCCAGGCGAGACGTAGCGGCAATATCTGCATGAGGGCCTCGTTCCTCAGTAGCCGAGTTCCTTCGTTTTCTTGATGAACTTGCTCAAGTAAAGCGCCAGTAGCCCCGCGGTGGTCACTGACCCGAGGGCTGTGACCAGATGCCACACCGAGCCCCGAATCGACCCGTAGGTCATCCCACCCCAGACCCCCATCATCAGTGAGATGGCGATCGAGGCGACTATGAAGAATAGGTGGAAGCTGCGCAACGACATCGTGTCGCTCGATCAATGCGCCTCGTGGGCCACGGCGTTGGCATTTGGCAGTGGCTTGTAGGTGCCGACGTTGTCCATCCGACCCATGATCGGAATTAGCATCAGCACGAACCAGAACACCACCGTCAGGATCAGGGTGCCGGTGAGCCACAGGCTCTTCTCGTCCTTGAGATGCATGAACACACTGGCGACTAGCGAGCCCTTGGTGGTGGCGATGATCAACGCGAGTACGATGCCCAGCGCGACCCCGACCTCGATATACGACGCCAGCACCGTGACCACCGTAAGGACCGCTAGGGCCCCGGCCACCTTCCTGTAGGCGCTGATGTGATGCTGGGTATCGTCGTGGCTTCCGCTCATGACTACCTACCTACTTTCTTCTGTTTCCTGATGCCTGTTCTGGGGCTGTCGGTTGCTACAGTAGATAGAGCACCGGGAACAGGAAAATCCAGACGAGGTCGACGAAGTGCCAATAGAGGCCCGCCGCCTCGACCCGGTTGGCGAACATCTCGGGCCTGGAGTGGAACATCTTGCTACCAGGTCCCCAGAAGTAGCCGTTCACCACAACGCCGCCGATGATGTGCAGCCCGTGCAGCGCGGTCATCGTCCAGTAGATCGCCAGGAAGGTCGACGCGCTCGGCAGGTCGCCGTGCGAGATCTTGTCGAAATACTCGTAGCTTTTCACCGTGAGGAAAACCAGGGCCAGGAGAACGGTGAGGCCCATGTATTTCTTGAACTGGTCAAACTGGTTCATCTTGAGCGAAGCGTGCGCCATGACCATGGTCACACTCGACCCAATCAGGACAGCGGTGTTGAAGGTGCCGATCGGCACGCTCAGGATGTCCGAACCCAACGGCCAGTCCGTCCCGCCCAGGCGGAGGATGACGTAGGTCGAGAACAAGCCACCGAACAGCATGACCTCTGAGGCGAGGAACAGCCAGATGCCGAGCTTGACGTTGTTGACGCCAGTGTCTGGCCGTTCAGCGACGGTATACGGAATTTCCATGACGGATCACACCTTCGGGTTACGCCTTTGCGGGGTCGGCCTCGCCCTGCATCGTGAAGTCCTTGTCGGCACCAGGCACGCTGTACTCGTAAGGGCCGCGGTGTACCTCGGGCGGTGAGGTGAAGTTGCCATGCGGCGGTGGTGACGGAGCCTGCCACTCGAGCGTGGTCGCCTTCCACGGGTTGTCATCCACCTTCTTGCCGTTCCGGATGCTCCAGAAGAAGTTGAAGATGAAGAAGATCTGGAAGAACCCAAGCGTCCACGCGCCGTAGGACATTGTCGCGTTCCAGCCCACGACCTCCTGGAGGTGCGCATACTCCAGGCCGCCGTCATAGAGACGGCGGTTCATACCGGCCAGGCCGGTGATGAACATTGGTGTGAACACGAACTGGATCGCGATAAACGAGCCCCAGAAGTGGATCTTGCCGAGCAGCTCGCTCATCACCCGCCCGGTCGCCTTCGGGTACCAGTAATAGATCCCGGCGAACAGCGCGAAGATCGTGCCTGGCGCCACCACGTAGTGGAAGTGTCCGATGACGTAGTAGGTGTCGTGGAAATGGAGGTCTGGCGCGGTCAGCCCCAGCGGCAGTCCGGTCAGCCCGCCGATGGCGAACATCGGCAGGAAGGCCAAGGCGAACAGCATCGGGACTGGATAGCGTATCGAGCCGCCGTAGAGAGAGATCAGCAGCGCCGACAGAATGACCACCGATGGCACCGAGATGATCATCGTGGTGGTCTGGAAGAACGAGCTCATCGTCGTGCCCATGCCGGTCATGAACATGTGGTGGGCCCAGACGATGAACGACATGAAGCCGAGGAAGATGACCGAGGCCACCAGCACCCGGTAGCCCCAGAGTGGCTTACGGGTGTTGTTGGCAAGCACCTCGGCAACGATGCCCATGGCCGGGAGGATCAGGACGTAGACCTCCGGGTGGGCTAAGAACCAGAACAGGTGCTGCCACAGTAGCGGGCTGCCGCCGCCACTGATCTCGAGCGGGCCGTCACCGGTGACCAGTCCGGCCGGCATGAAGAAGCTGGTGTCGGCGACCCGGTCCATGAGCTGCATCACACCGGCGGCCTCGAGGGGCGGAAAGGCGAGCAGCAGCAGGAACGATGTCACGAGCTGCGCCCAGACGAAAAACGGCAGGCGCATGAAGCTGAGTCCCGGGGCCCGCAGTTGCAGAGTCGTGACGATGAAGTTGACCGAGCCCAGGAGCGACGACGTGATGAGGAAGATCATCCCCACCAGCCACCAGGTCTGTCCCTCGGTGGCGATGACCGAGAGCGGCGCGTACGACGTCCACCCGGAGTTGGCTGCGCCACCCGGGACGAAAAAGCTGGCGAACATCACGACGCCGCCACAGAAGAACGTCCAGTAGCTGGCCATGTTCAGCCGCGGGAACGCCATGTCGGGCGCGCCGATCTGCAGCGGGAGCACGTAGTTCCCGAATCCGCCCACGGCGAGGGGCACGACGCCCAGGAACACCATGATGGTGCCGTGCATGGCGCCCAGGCTGTTGTAGAACTCCGGTGCGATGAACTGCGCGTTGTTCTGGCCCAACAGCCCGCCGATCACGGGGATCGGCGTGTAGGGGAACGCCAGCTGCCACCGCATGATCATCATCAGGGTGAAGCCCAGTAGCAGAAAGAGCATGGCGGTGATGGCGTACTGGATGCCGATCACCTTGTGGTCCAGCGAGAAAACGTAGGACTGAAGAAAACTCAGCTCGTGATGCTCGTCGTGCCCGTGCTCGGCGTGCGATACCTGTTCGGCGGTCGTCACGTTCTCCAACTCGTGACTCCTTTCTTGACTTCCCGGAAACGACGGTCGACACCCGCAGCGCCCCACCGTCGGACGGCGGCGTCTAGCAAGTGCCTCTATTCACAAGCCCCCTGGCGCCCGCGCAATTCTATCGGCGCACCTGAGGAGGTGCAACCCCGATCCGGGGCGCACGGATATGTCCTCCGGATTGTCGTCAAGGCCGGCGACTCCCCGGCGCTATACTGCGGGATCAGTCGCATGCCCAAGCCTTCTCCAGACCCGGCCGAAGCGCCCCGTTTCTTCGATACCCGCGGCGACCACCCGCTCGGACGGACCTACGTGGCGGTGTTGTTGGTCGAGGTGGCGACGTTGATGGCGCTCTGGTTCTTCGCGAGCTATTTTACCGGCCCCTGACCTGCCCGTCTGTCATGCATCCTCTCGACTGGCTGATCATCGCCGGGTATTTGGCCTGGGTCATCGTCGACGGCATCCGTCGTTCCAAGAACACCGACGCGGTGGAGGGCTACTTCCTGGCCGGGCGTTCGCTGCCCTGGTGGGCGGTCGGGCTGTCGGTGATGGCTACCCAGATGAGCGCCATCACGCTGGTGGGCACGACTGGCCAGGGCTACGACGACGGGATGCGGTTCGTCCAGTTCTACTTCGGGCTGCCGCTAGCGATGGTGATTCTGTCGGTTACCCTCGTCCCGTTCCTTTACAGAGCCGGGGTAATCACCGCCTACGAGTATCTGGAGCGTCGGTTCGACGCCAAGACCCGAGCGCTGGCCAGCATCCTGTTCCTCGTGTCCCGCGGGCTGGCGGTCGGCGTGGTCATTTCCGCTCCAGCAGTGGTGCTGTCGATCGTGCTGGGGTGGAACCTCGTCATCACGGCGATAGCCATCGGTGTGCCGACGACCGTGTACACGATGTTCGGCGGGGTGCAGGCCGTCACCTGGGCCGACGTGAAGCAGATGTTCGTCATCGTGGGTGGTGTCTTCGCCGCTGTGGTCATGTTGTTACTCGGCTTGCCGGACGAGGTCGGCCTCGGCGACGCCCTGCGAGTGGCTGGAGCGAGCGGTCGACTGACCACGATCGACTTCAGCCTGGATCCGAACGAGACCTACACCTTCTGGTCGGGTCTGTTCGGTGGGCTGTTCCTGATGCTGGGCTACTTCGGGTGCGACCAGAGCCAGGTGCAACGCTATCTGACGGCGAAGTCCGTCGATGCTGGCCGGCGCTCCCTGCTGATGAGCGCCTTCTGGAAGATTCCGCTCCAGGCGCTGATTCTGCTTACCGGGGTGCTGGTCTTCGTCTTCTATCTGTTCAACCAGCCGCCCACCCTCTTCAATCGAGCCCACGAAGACGCCATCCGGGCCGGGAGCCATGCCGGAGAGTATGCCCGGATAGAAGAGGAGTTCGGGAAGGCTTTTGCGGCTCGCCGGGACGCGGCAAGCGGGATGATCTCGGCCCGTCGGTCCGGCGATGTGTCAGTGACGGCGGCGGCCCGAGACGCCTACGTCGCCAGCCAGGATCGGCTGCTGGAGGTTCGAGCCCGGGCCGAAGCCGTTGCGGCGGTCGCCGTGCCCGACCTGGGCGACGACGACTACAACGATGTTAACTACGTGTTTCCGACCTTCATCACCACCCAGCTGCCGATTGGGCTGGTCGGTCTGCTGATCGCTGCCATCTTCGCCGCCGCTATGTCGAGTATCGCGGCGGAGTTGAATGCGCTGTCGGCCGCCACGGTCATCGACCTCTACCGTCGGCATCTTCGGCCCGGAGCCACCGATCGCCACTACTTGGTGATGTCCAAGCTCTCCACTGCGTTCTGGGGTATCTTCGCCACCGTGTTTGCCCTGTATGCGGCGAATTTGGGCTCGCTCATCGAGGTGGTGAACCAGGTTGGTTCGTATTTCTACGGATCGCTGCTCGGGGTGTTCGGGCTGGCCATCATCTTCCGGCAGGCCACCGGCACGGGGGCGTTCTGGGGGCTGCTATCGGGCATGGGGGTCGTGGCGCTGGTCGAGGCCACGACCGAGATCTCCTTCATCTGGTACAACGTCATCGGCGCGGTGGTCGTGATCGTCGTGGGGCTGGTGCTGAGTGCCGGCAGCCGGTCGGCCGGCACGGGCTGAGCCACCATCGTCGAGGAGTGTCCGAGGGCTTTCTCTAGATCCCACAGCGTGATACGCTTATATACGACCGTTTCGGTCGGGAATAAATCCGTGGCGGGTTGACGCCCTCGTCACACGGCCTGCCACCTACTGGCCATCACCGAAGACACGTTGCGGGACCCGTCAGGAGACGGGTGTCCCCGTGGCTGCAGGGAACGTTATGAGCACTGCGACCCAGACCGTTGAAGAGCTCGCCAAGCAAGAGTACAAGTACGGATTCGTCACTGACGTCGAGCAGGAGACCATCCCGAAGGGGCTCAGCGAGGACGTCATCCGCCGGATCTCGGCCATTAAGCAGGAGCCTGAATGGTTGCTTGAGTGGCGGCTGAACGCGTTCCGTGTCTGGTCGAAGATGAGCGAGCCGGAGTGGCACAACGTCCACTACAACAAGGTTGATTACCAGGACATCAGCTATTACTCGGCACCGAAGCAGAAAAAGCAGCTGGAGAGCCTCGACGACGTCGACCCTGAAATCCGGGCGACGTTCGACAAACTCGGCATCTCACTCGATGAGCAGAAGCGGCTGTCGGGAGTGGCCGTCGACGCGGTCTTCGACAGTGTGTCGGTCGCCACCACGTTCAAGGGCACGCTGGCGAACCTGGGCATCATCTTCTGCTCGTTCTCCGAGGCGGTCCGCGACCATCCCGAGCTCGTCCGGAAGTATCTCGGCACGGTGGTGCCGCACAGCGACAACTTCTTCGCGGCGCTGAACTCCGCGGTCTTCTCCGACGGTTCGTTTGCCTACATCCCCAAGGGGGTGAAGTGCCCGATGGAGCTGTCGACCTACTTCCGGATCAACGCTGCCAACACCGGGCAGTTCGAACGGACCCTGCTGGTGGCCGACGAGGGCGCCGAGGTCAGCTACCTCGAGGGATGTACCGCGCCGCAGCGGGACGAGAACCAGCTACACGCCGCCGTCGTGGAGCTCGTCGCGCTCGAGGGCGCCACCATCAAGTACTCGACGGTCCAGAACTGGTATCCGGGTGACGCCGAAGGGAAGGGCGGTATCTACAACTTCGTCACCAAGCGGGGCACGGCGTTCGACAACGCCAAGATCACCTGGACCCAGGTGGAGACCGGATCCGCAATCACTTGGAAGTACCCGAGCTGCATCCTCCAGGGTGACAACTCGGTCGGCGAGTTCTACTCGGTCGCCGTGACCAACAACCGTCAGCAGGCCGATACCGGGACGAAGATGGTGCACCTAGGCAAGAACACCAGGAGCACGATCATCTCCAAGGGCATTTCGGCCGGACTGGGCCAGAACACCTATCGAGGGTTGGTGCGGATCGGCAAGGGAGCGACCAGCGCCCGCAACTTCTCCCAGTGCGACTCCCTGTTGATCGGCGACCGCTGCGGGGCGCACACCTTTCCCTATCTTGAGGTGAAGAACACTTCCTCGCAGGTCGAGCACGAGGCCTCCACTTCGAAGATTGGTGAAGACCAAATCTTCTACTGTCGGCAGCGCGGACTCTCGACTGAGGACGCCGTGAACCTGATCGTCAACGGGTTCTGCAAGGAGGTGTTCCGCGAGTTGCCGATGGAGTTCGCGGTCGAGGCGCAGAAGCTTTTGAGCATCAGCCTCGAGGGCAGCGTCGGCTAGGTACCATCGTCGTCTTCCGTACATTCCTGGGTAGTGAGAGACAAAATGCTCGAAGTAAGTAATCTGCAGGCCTCGGCCGGGGAGCGGGAGATTCTCAAGGGGATCGACCTGAGGGTGAACCCGGGCGAAGTGCACGCCATCATGGGACCCAACGGGTCAGGAAAAAGCACGTTGGCCGGGGTGCTAGCGGGGCGCGACGGGCTCGAGGTCACGGGCGGCAGCGCCACCTTCAAGGAGCAGGACCTACTGGAACTCGAGCCGGAAGAGCGGGCCCGCGAGGGGGTCTTCTTGGCGTTTCAGTATCCGGTCGAGATTCCGGGCGTGAACAACGCCTATCTCCTTAAGGCGGCGCTCAACGAGGTGCGCAAGCATCGCGGCGAGCCGGAGCTCGACGCGATGGACTTCATGACGCTGATCCGGGAGCGGATGCAGCTATTGGAGATGGATGACACGCTGTTGAACCGGCCGGTGAACGAGGGATTCTCCGGAGGCGAGAAGAAGCGGAACGAGATCTTCCAGCTGGCCGTGCTGGAACCCTCGCTCGCGATTCTCGACGAGACCGATTCGGGGCTCGATATCGACGCGCTGAAGATCGTCGCTAACGGTGTGAACGCCATGCGTAGCCCGGAGCGTTCGATGGTGGTGGTTACCCACTACCAGCGCCTGCTCAACTACATCGTGCCCGACTTCGTGCATGTGCTGTCCGGCGGCCGGATTGTTAAGTCCGGCGGGAAGGAACTGGCGCTCGAGCTCGAGGAGAAGGGCTACGGGTGGATCGACCCCGCGCCGGCGGCCGTCTAGCCGCCGGGTTCTCTAGTCAGAAAGTAGCAGTCAGAAGATGAGTCAGGTAGTTACCGCGGCGCCCGACTATGCCGGGCAGTTCGCCGCTTGGTCCAGCACCGTGCCGTTGCCGGAACCGCTGTCCGACATGCGCCGCGACGCGTTCCAGTCGTTCGAGCAGCTCGGCTTCCCGACGACCCGGCTCGAGGAGTGGCGCTTCACCAATGTGGCGCCGATCACCGAGATTCCGTTCGTGGCTTCAGAGGGCGCCTCGTCGCTAAGCCGGGAGTCACTCGACCGGCTCCATCTCCCCCAACTGGGCGGCGCAGAGCTCGTGTTCGTAAACGGGCGGCTGGCGCCCGACCTGTCGTCGACGACCGGCCTGCCCGATGGTGTCCGGGTCGCCGGACTTGCCGAGATGCTCGCCGGTCAGGCCGGCGCGGTCGCCGGCCGGGTGGGCCAGCTTGCCGGCGCCGCAGGGCAGGCGTTTACCGCACTGAATACGGCGTTTTTGGGTGATGGCGCGGTCGTCGAGGTCGACGACGGGGTCGTGGTGGAGACACCGATTCACCTGCTATTTGTGACGAGCCCGGACACGGCACCCGTTCTGAGTCAGCCGCGGGTGGTGGTGAGCGCGGGCGCGAACAGCCAGGTGTGTCTGGTCGAAAGCCACGCCGGCACCGGCGAGGGCGCCTACCTGAGCAATGCCGTGAGTGAGATGTGGGTGGCGGATCACGCCGTCGTCGACCACTACGTGGTAGCGCGCGAGGCCGACGCCGGCTACCACATGGGCCAGCTGGTAGCTACCCTCGGACGCGCGAGCAAATTTTCGTCGCACGCGATCACGCTCGGCGGCGCAATCGTCCGGAACGAGGCGCGGGTGATCTTGGGCGGCGAGGGGGGCGAGTGCACGCTCAACGGGCTGTATCTTGGCACCGGCCGACAGCTGGTCGACAACCAGACCACCATCGACCACGCCACGCCGCACTGCGACAGCCATGAGCTTTACAAGGGCATCCTCGATGGTCAGAGTCGGGCGGTGTTTAACGGGAAGATCATCGTGCGGCTGGATGCCCAGAAGACCGACGCGAAGCAGTCGAACAAGGCGTTGCTCTTGTCCGAGGGCGCCCAGGTCACGACCAAGCCGCAGTTGGAGATCTTCGCCGACGACGTCAAGTGCACTCACGGCGCCACCGTGGGCCAGCTGGACGACGAGGCGCTGTTCTATCTGCGTTCGCGGGCGCTTTCTGAGGAGCAGGCCCGGCAGCTGCTGGTCCACGCCTTCGCCGCAGATTTGCTCGGACACATCAAGGTGGGTGCCATCCGCGAGCAGCTTGACGCGCTGTTGCTGGAACGGCTGCCGGTGGGGAGCTAAGGGGCATGACCGGGGTGGCACGGACCGAATCGGAGGATTCGGCTCACGTCCTGGACGAAACGCGGATCCGCGAGCAGTTTCCGATCCTGACCTCGATGGTCGGCGACCGGCCGCTGGTCTATCTCGACAACGCGGCCACGACCCAGAAACCCCGGGTCGTGCTGGACAGGCTGTCGCGCTACTACGCGGCTGAGAACGCGAACATTCACCGAGGCGTGTACCAGCTCAGCCAGGCCGCCACCGACGCCTACGAGGGCGCGCGCGCTAAGGTGGCCCGCTTCCTCCACGCTTCCGATCCGTCCGAGATTGTCTTCACCCGCAACGCTACCGAAGGGATCAACCTGGTGGCCCAGACCTTCGGCCGGAGCACCTTGGGCGCGGGGGACGAAGTGGTCGTCTCGACCATGGAGCATCACTCGAACATCGTGCCGTGGCAGCTGCTCTGTGAGGAGAAGGGTGCAACGCTCAAGGTGGTGCCGATCAGCGACCGGGGCGAACTGGATCTCGATGGGCTGGATGTCCTACTCGGCCCGCGGACGAAGCTCGTGTCGATCGTGCACATGTCCAACTCGCTGGGGACTGTGAATCCGGTGCGCGAGGTGGTCGAACGGGCCCATGCGCGGAACGTCCCGGTGCTGGTCGACGGGTCGCAGGCTGCCTATCACATGAAAGTGGACGTGCGGGCGCTGGGCTGCGACTTCTATGTGGTGACGGGACACAAGCTCTACGGTCCCACCGGGATCGGCGCGCTCTACGGTCGGCGGACCCTCCTCGATGCGATGCCGCCCTACCAGGGAGGCGGCGACATGATCAGTTCCGTCACCTTCGACAAGACCACCTATAACGAGGTGCCCCACAAGTTCGAGGCGGGTACGCCTCACATCGCAGGGGCCATCGGTTTAGGCGCCGCTGTCGACTTCATGACGAGCATCGGGTTCGGACCGATCGTGGCGCATGAGCGACGATTGCTCGAGTATGCGACCAACGCCCTGACTGCGGTGCCCGGTCTGCGCCTGATCGGGACGGCGCCGCAGAAGGCCAGTATCCTATCGTTCGTGCTCGACGGCGTGCACGCTCACGACATTGGCACTATCGTCGATACTGAGGGTGTGGCGATTCGCACAGGGCAACACTGCACCCAGCCCGTGATGGACCGATTCGGGGTGCCCGCGACCGCCCGCGCTTCTCTGGCGATGTACAACAACGCCGATGATATCGACCGGCTGGTTGGGGCGCTGACCAAGGTGCGAGAGGTCTTCGGATGAGCGACCTCCGCGACCTCTATCAGGAAGTGATTCTGGACCACAACCGGAGTCCGCGTAACTTCGGGCCGCTCGAGGGCGCCGATCTCAAGGCCGACGGCCACAACCCGCTCTGCGGCGACAAGATCTCGATCGCGGTCAAGGTCGAGGACGGCGTGCTGACTGACGTCCGATTCGAAGGGTCTGGCTGCGCCATTTCGAAGGCCTCCGCCTCACTCATGACTGAGGGGGTCAAAGGGAAGAGTCTGGACGAAGTGCGGGCGATGTTCGAGCGGTTCCGTCAGCTTGTCACTGATCAGGATGCGCTGGTAGACCCGTCGCTCGGCAAGCTGGCGGTGTTTGCCGGTGTTCGCGACTATCCGGCCCGCGTGAAGTGCGCCATCCTGGCATGGCACACCCTTCGGGCTGCGGTGGATGACAATCACGACATCGTGTCGACGGAGTGAACCGTGGGAATCTTCAACCTCAACGATTCGGCTGATCCTAAGGACGACCCCAGATCGGACACCGGCACCGCCGACGCGGCTGCTCCGGATCAGGTGGAGATGACGCCGCCCCCGGTCGAGCCGCCTCGTCCCATGATGCCGCCCCCGCCACAGCCGGTGGCCCCCCCGCCGGCCGAGACCCACGACCCGATCGACGTCGACCCGCTCAAGACCCTCGAGCTGAAACCGAAGCTGATTGAAGCCTTGTCGACGGTGTATGACCCGGAGATCCCGGTCAATATCTATGAGCTCGGGCTGATTTACGACGTTGATGTCGACGCTGCGGGTCTCGTCGGAATCCGCATGACCCTCACCTCCCCGGGGTGTCCGGCGGCTCAGAGCCTACCGGTCGAAGTGAAGGCCAAGGCCAAGGCGGTGACGGGGGTGAGCGACGCCTGGGTCGACGTGGTCTGGGAGCCGCAGTGGGACATGGATAAGATGACCGACGCGGCCAAGCTGCAACTAGGTTTGCTCTAGCTGTTTCCCGGCGACGCGATTGCGTCAACCTGCTTCGCCTTCTCGCACACCGTTCCGAACCGCAGAACATCTGCGTCGACTCCCCCGGATGGGTTGAGCCTCCCCGGGCCTTGTCGATAAGCTAGCAGTTCGTGTGAACGTCCCGCCCGCTATGACTGCACCCACTCAGGTTCGTGTCTTCGCCCCTGCCACCCTGTCGAATCTGGGTCCCGGTTTCGACGTGTTGGGCCTGGCGCTGGAGCGGCCCGGAGACTATGTCGAGGCCGAATGGAGCGACCGCCCCGGGATCGAGCTCGTCGAGGTTACCGGTGACGACGGCCGGCTGCCGCGCGAGCCGGATCGCAACGTAGTCGGGATCGCCGCCAGCGCCGCGCTGGGCGCGACACCCCGTGACGGCGAGGCACCCGGGGTGCGCCTCAGGCTGCACAAGGGGATGCCACTGGGCAGTGGGCTCGGGAGCTCGGCGGCAAGCAGTGTGGCAGGTGCGCTGGCGGTCAGCGAGCTGAGGGGCGGTGCGCTCGACACCGCCACCCTGATTGCGTGCGCGCTCGAGGGCGAGCGGTTCGTTTCGGGCGGGGTACACGCCGACAACGTGGCCCCGTCGATACGCGGTGGCATCGTTCTGATCCGGAGCTACGACCCGTTCGAGGTGCTCTCCCTCCCGGTCCCGTCAGAGCTCCGGGTGGCGGTCGTGCATCCGCATACTTCGGTCATGACTGCCGAGGCCCGACGACTGGTGGCGGAGAAGCGGTTCGAGATTGGCCAGGCGGTTGCCAATCTGGGTCAGATCGCCGCGATGGTGACCGCACTCCACCGCGAGGATCTGGGGCTATTCGGACGCGCGATCAGCGATGCGCTGGTGGAACCGATCCGAGCGCCGCTGATTCCAGGCTTCGCCGAAGTGAAGCAGACGGCGCTCGAAGAGGATGCGCTGGGTTGTTCGATTTCTGGATCGGGACCGTCGGTTTTTGCCTTCGCGAAGAGCGATGATCATGCCGAGCGTCTGGCGGGACGTATGTCGGAACGGTTCCAGGAGGTGGCTGGTCTGGCGTGCGATACCCACACAGGACCGATCAACACGGCCGGTGCACGCAAGGTGTCGGGCTGATCAGGACGAGTTCGACGCTGACTCCTCTGATTCGACCGGCGTTGCCTTAGTGAGCGACGCCAGCGGCGTGACGGCCCAGGCGACCCCGTACACGATCACGCCTCCGATGATGACCCCGGGGTAGATCGACAGCACGACCCACAGTAGTCGGATGGGTGTGGGGTCGACGCCGAAGTACTCGGCAAGTCCACCACACAGTCCGGCCACCTTCGCGTCGGTCAGCGAGCGGGTGAGTCGTTTCCGATTTGTCGTGGGTTCGAAACCAGTCACCTCTGGAATGATCAGCCAGGCTGCTAGGTAGGCGATGATCCCGAACACGATGGCTCCGGGCACCACCGACAGCATGATCCACAGCATTCGGGTCAGCGTGGCGTCGAGACCCAGGTAGGCTGCAAGTCCACTACAGACGCCGGCCAGCAGCCGATCGGCAACCGACCGTTCCAGGCGAATCGGGCCGGCATCCGTCCGCTGACCTGCCCCGCAGTGGGCGCAGTAGGCGTCGTCGTTGGCGATCTCACGTGTGCAGCGTCGGCAGAACATCTGGAGGCTGTCCCTACATATGAGAGATGGCTCGGCCGTTCACCGGGTTCCCTGTGGGCTTCAGTCTGCATGGTAGCATCGGGCCACGACGACGTGGCGTCGTCGGATCTGCAGACCCGGCGCCGATGGCCGGGGGAGCGTTCGTGTCGAGAACGCATCGGGATTCGATGGGCTCAGTCACTTTGTACTCTGCCGCCGAGGCGTTGCTGCTCGGCGGTACGCGCGACGCGGTCGACGACTTCGCCCGCGACCGCACCAGCCGTCTAGGTAGCACCTTCGGACTCCATCGCTTCAGTCTGCCTCAGTTCGCACGCCCTGCTTGACCGGGCTCGACACGCCGCGGCGGACGGCGCCTGCCGGCGCGAAGTGCCGGTCGCCATGCTCCAGGCCGACGGCGTCCTCGCCGAAGGGGTCGTGGACCTAGCGTTCCGCGAAGGGGAGGAGTGGTGGGTCGTGGATTTCAAGACGGACCGCCAACTGGAGGGGGCCCTGGACGTGTATCGGCGGCAGGTCCAGCTCTACGCCGAGATGGTCTCGGCGGCGACCAGTGAGCCGGCTCGAGCGGTGCTGCTGCGTCTATGAGGGCGGGTTACACTGGGCTTTTCCGATGGGTCGTACCAACCGCGCGAAGACTGTCGCTCGCCGCCGCTCGGCGCCCTCGACTGGTCCGGCTCGCCGCTGGATCGCGCTGGCACTGCTGACGCTCCTGGTCGCGGGCGGAGCGTTCCTTTTCCGTACGCCCTCGGAACCACAAGCATTGGGGCCCGCGATGGCTACCATCGCCGGATGGGTGCCAGCCCAGGACGCGCGGAGGCGGCGTGTTGAGGTGATCCGCACCTTTCCTCACGAGCGAGACGCCTACACCCAGGGGCTGTTGTGGTCCGAGGGGGAGCTGTTCGAGAGCACCGGACGTGAGGGCGAGTCGACGCTGCGGCGCCTCGACCCAGAGACCGGCGAGGTCCGGCAGCGCATCGCCATTCCAGACCAGTACTTCGGTGAAGGGCTCGCCCTGGTCGACGACCGCCTCATCATGCTGACCTGGCGGGCTGAGCGGGCATTCGTCTTCGATCGCGAGTCACTTGCCGAACTCGAGACCTATCGCTATCGCGGCGAAGGCTGGGGGTTGTGTCTCGACGATGACCGCCTGGTCATGAGCGACGGGACCGATCTGCTAACCTTCCGCGATCCGGTCACGTTTGAGCCGATCGGCGAGCGGCGGGTGCAGCTCGAAGGCCGGCCGCTCTCTCGGCTCAACGAGCTGGAGTGTGTGGCCGGTGATGTCTACGCCAACGTCTGGGAAGAGGACTTCATCGTCCGCATCGACCTCGACACCGGCCGGGTGACCGACTACATTGCCGCCGAGGGCCTCTTGTCTGGCGACGACCTCCTTGGTGCCGAGGTGCTCAACGGGATCGCCTACGACCCCGACGCCGAGACCTTCTACCTCACTGGGAAGTGGTGGCCCAAGATGTTCGAGGTTCGGTTCGTGGATCAGTAGCGGCCCGAAGAGCGGCCGCGTCCTAATCCACGATCGCCTGCATTACGGCGTTCGCGAAGTCTCCCCGGAGCGGGCCGCCCGGCGTCTGCACCATTAGGATCGCGGTCAAGTTCTCTTTCGGGTCGACCCAGAACGTGGTGCCGAACGCGCCGCTCCATCCGAAGCTGCCCGTCGACTGCGCATCCTGAGCCAGTACCGCATCGTCAACGGTTCTCACCGTCAGTCCGAATCCAAGTCCGGGGCGGCCGCCCAAGCGGCCGCCCGTCGTGCCCGCCTCGGCGTAGAGATCGTCGACGTGGTTCGAGGCCATCAGTTCGACCGTCCGCGACCCGAGCAGGCGGGTCCCGTTCAGCTCGCCCTTGTTGAGCAGCATTTGGGCAAACTGCAGGTAGTCCTCCGCGGTCGACCACAGGCCGCCGCCGCCGGAGAAGAAGGTCCGGGTGTCGACCCAACCGGGCACGTCGACTCGGCGCAGACCGTTCTCGGAGCGACGGTAGAGCGTAACGACGCGGTCGGCGTTCGCCTTGGCCGGGAAGAAAGCGGTGTCGTGCATCCCGAGCGGTTCGAAGATTCTCTGGTGGAGGAACTCGTCGAAGCTCAGGCCCGAAGCGACCTCGACCACCCGACCGAGCATGTCGATGCCAGCTAGACCGCTGTACGCCCAGTGCGTGCCGGGGTGGAAATCGAGAGGCGCATCGCCCAGTAGTCGTGCCCAGTCGCCGACCGTGCCGCTCGTGTCCCGCGGCGCGACCCGCTGGGTCCCCCGGGTGCCAGCGCCGCCGCTGCCCAGTCCCGAGGTATGGGTCATCAGGTGGCGGATGGTGATCTCAGTAGCGGCCGGGATGGTGTAGGGCTCGGGGGCATCGGCGCCTCGAGGTGGACGGTCTCCGGTCCAGACCGCCATCTGCGGGTCGGCCAGCGCCGGAATGAACTTCGAGACTGGATCGGTCAGCCGCACGAGTCCTTCCTCGACCAGCATCATTACAGCCACGCCGGTCACCGGCTTGGTCATCGAGGCAATGGGGAAGATGGTATCGAGTGCCATCGGCCGCGACCCTTCGATGTCCATCAGGCCGTGGGCTTCGAAGTGGGCGATCTTGCCGCGGCGCGCCACCAGGGTCACCGCGCCAGAGATGGTGTCGGCGTCCATGGCGCGCTGGAGGACCCCGCCAATACGCTCGAGCCTTTCGGCTGAGAGTCCAACTTCCTGAGGGGAGGCCCGCGGAACGTCGCCCTCGGCGCCCATGAGCGTGAGCGGCGCGCCAGTGCCGAGGATCAGGCCGACCGTGTACACCGCGATCCGCAGACGACGTGAATGATGCTGAGTCATGGAGGTAAGGTTAGCGCATGTCGAGATCGATCCTCCCGATGGTTGCGTTGACCCTGACGATCGCGGCGTCGACCCCGGTGGTTGCCCAGCCGCCCCAGTTCTCGTTTGACTGGCCCGCGGTGGCCGCCCGCCTGGTCGGCCAGCTGGATCCAGCGCCAGGCGAGTCGGTGCTCCTGGTCGCGCGGCCCGGGCTCTTTGACGCGCTGATTCCCCACATTCGTTATGCGGTTATGGAGGCGGGCGCGATCGACCTCGGCGTGATCGACGTCGTAGAGGAGCCGTGGCCGGCGGCGTGGCGCGGCGATGTGCTGACGCCCGGCGTCGACCGGGCGCGGGCGGTCTACCGGGAGATGCTAGCGGGTGTCGATGCGTCGATCATGTTGCCCGGCGCCCGTCCGGACCATCCGGTCTACGCCGCGTTGCAGGATCTGCTGCGCGAGGGTCAGGGCCGAACGATTCATTTCCACTGGGTCGAGAATGGCAGCGCGTTTCCGCTCCCGGGTCAGCCGCTTCCCCCGGGCCATGTTATCGATGCGGCCTACCAGCGTGCGCTGCTTGATACCGACTACGAGGCGTTGGCGGCACTCCAGCAACGGTTCGAACAGGCGATGCGGGGCGCCGAGATACGAGTCACCTCGCCACTGGGTACCGATCTCCGGTTCCGGATCGGCGACCGACCGGTGAACCGGCAGGATGGCGACGCCTCGGCTGCCCGGACCGATCAGGGCATGATTCTGATCGACCGCGAGATCGAGCTGCCCGCCGGGGCGATCCGGGTGGCCCCGATCGAGTCGAGCGTTGACGGCGTCATCGTGTTCCCACTGTCCCAGTGGGATGGCCGGCCTGTGGACGGTCTGACCATCACGATCGAGGCCGGTCGGGTCGTCGGAGTCAGCGCTGTCCGGGGCCAGGCGGCCGCCGAGGCAGAGCTGGCTGGCGTGCCCGTCGAGGCACGCGCGTTCCGGGAGTTCGCCCTTGGCTTCAATCCCCTGCTGGCGGTGCCCGAGCGGGTGCCCTGGATCCCGTACTACGGCTATGGCGCCGGCGTGGTCCGGCTGTCGCTTGGTGACAACTCGGAGCTGGGGGGCGAGATTGACGGGGGCTACGTGCGTTGGAACTTCTTCACCGACACGACGGTGACCGTGGACGGCGAGGTCTGGGTGGATGGAGGCCGGCTGGTGGTCTCCTGATGGAGCGAGCTGGACAAAATGGGATGAGGGAGTGATGACGGCTGAGTCTCGCAGTGCCAGCCGTAGCGCGATCCTCGTGGCGACACCGACGCCGACCGCTATCGGGTCATCGCCGAAGGGGTATGCGATATCTGGATACAGGCGTCCGGAGGCAGTTTCAAAGAGGATGACATTCGGAGGCTCGTGGCTGCGGATCCGGGCGGATTCGCGGTGCAACGAGACCGCTTCCGGCACGCCCGACTTGGCCTTCTACGGCAGTCGGGCGCGGCCGAGGAGCATGTGCTATGCTGCGGCTAACTTCCTCATAGAGTCGGGAGTCGATCCCATGGCGAGTTGTGGCTCTGCTCGTTGAGGATGTCGTTTGGGCTTTGAACCGGCGCTGGCGCGTGCCGATTCACGACTCGCACGACGCGGGTCGACATCTCCTGGAGCGTCTGTTTGCGGCCACGGTATCTCGTGCGCGCGGGCGTCGTCGCAACGGCACTGATCGGTGTCGGGTTGGTAGGGCTGTGGGCCGCTGAGGAGGCGAGCCAGGAACCCGCACCCACTGCATCGTCTGCCGTGTCCTCCAGCGTGGTCGTCGGCGTCTCGTTCGCTGCGCAACAGGCCCGACCCCTCCTGGACCGTAACGACGTCCGCCGACGCATTCAGAACGCGCGCAAGACTGGCCGCGAGTTCGTTTTCACTCGAGCCATCTACAACGGCGGTGGCTACCGGTGGGGCGCCTGGGCGACCGATTTTCCCAAGGCCGACCGTCAGTTCCTGACCATCCTCGACCGGTTGGTCGATATGGATGCCTACGAGTTGGAGAACGCCGTCCAGCTGGATGATCCGAACATCAGAAAGTTCCCCTTCCTCTACGCCCTGGAAGTCGGGAACATGTACATGACCGAACCCGAGGTCAAGGGGTTGCGAGAGTACCTGCAGGCCGGTGGGTTCCTGATGATCGACGACTTCTGGGGCACGTGGGAGTGGGAGAACTTCGAGGCGGAGATTAAACGGGTTCTGCCCGAGTATCCGATCATCGACATCCCGATTGACCACCCACTGTTCACGACCTTCTACAACATTGAAGAGATCGTACAGGTGCCGGCCATCAATAACGCGATGAACGGTCGGACTTGGGAGCGTGACGGCTATACGCCGATCGTACGGGGGATCTTCGATGAGACCGGCCGGTTGATGGTGGTCATCAACTGGAACACTGATATTGGTGATGCGTGGGAGTGGGCCGAGAGCCCATACTATCCGTTGCGCTACTCGACCTACGCGATCGAGATCACGGTAAATACGATTGTCTATGCGATGAGTCACTAGGGCGCGCACGCCGGAGACGTGTCCGCGGGGAGCAAGAGTCGGGCCGGGGCGATGACCGACGGAGGTCATGCCGACCGGCCCGATCGTGTCTAAAGAGTTAAATGTTTGAGTCGTTGTTCGAGTTCCTGTTCAAGTATCGGCCGATCGTCTTCGAAGAAGGCGAGCTGGCGTTCCGCCCCACTACGGCGACCTTCGTGGCGTCGCTGCTCGTGCTGGCGGCGGCAGTGGTGGCGCTGCGCACCTATCAGCAGGTGCGGGCGAATAGCCGGCCCATCGACCGCACGGTTCTGAGCGCCCTGCGGCTCGGCATCCTGGCGCTGCTAGTGATCTGTCTCTTCAGGCCGGTGCTGGTGCTGTCCCAGGTGGTGGCCCAGCAGAACTTCCTGGGTGTGTTGATCGACGACTCACGCAGTATGCAGATCGCCGACCGGGACGGGACCACCCGGGCCGACTTCGTTCGGGATCAGTTCGGGCAGGGCGAGACGGTCGGGCCGCTGCAGGAGGCTCTGGCGGATCGCTTCGCCCTCCGCATGTTCAGCTTCTCCTCCTCGACGGACCGGATCGCGCGCGCCGACGAGGTCGGATTCGATGGCACCCAGACTCATCTCGGGCAGGCGCTCGATCGGGTGCACGAAGAGTTGGCCGGCGTGCCGCTCTCTGGACTGGTCGTCGTCTCAGACGGGGCCGACAATGCGGATAATCCGCTGGCCGAGTCGCTGCTGCCGTTGCAGGCCGCCGGGGTGCCGGTGTTCACCGTGGGTCTCGGACGCGAGGAATATACGCGCGACATCCAGTTGAGCCGCGTAGATACCCCGCGCTCGGTGCTGAAGGGCGCGTCGCTCGTGGTGGACGTCGTGGTGGCCCAGACGGGCTATCCCGGCCAGCAGGTCAGTCTGCAGGTCGAAGACGAAGGTCGGATCGTGGCCGACCAAGAGCTGACGTTGCCAGACGACGGCGAGCCGGCCACCGCCCGGGTCCGGTTCACGGCGGCCGACGCCGGCCCTCGACTCTTTACCTTCCGGATCGCGGCCCAGCCCGACGAGATGGTGACGCAGAACAACGAGCGTCACGCGCTCATCGTCGTGGAGGACAACCGCGAGAAGATCCTCTACTTTGAAGGTGAGCCCCGCTGGGAGGTGAAGTTTCTACAGCGGGCCGTTCGGGACGACGAGAACCTGCAACTCACGGTGCTGCAGCGCACGGCTGAGAACAAGTTCATGCGCATCGGGCCGGTGGAGGACGCCGACCGCTTGGTGGGCGGATTCCCGCGCACGCGCGAGGAGTTGTTCCGGTTCCGCGCGCTTGTGCTCGGTAGCATCGAGGCTAACTACTTCACCCCCGACCAGTTGCGCATGATCTCCGACTTCGTTGCCGAACGTGGCGGCGGATTGTTGATGCTCGGCGGTCAGCGCTCATTCGCCGAGGGCGGCTATGTCGGCACCCCAGTGGAGGACGTGCTGCCGGTCGTGCTCGACGAGTCGGCGATCGACGGCGAGTCAAACTTTTTTGTGGAGACCGATGTTCGCGCGACCCGCGCCGGGGGAACGCATCCCTCGACCCAGATCGCCGAGACCGAAGCCGCATCGCAGGCGCGATGGCTGGAGTTGCCGCCAGTGACGCTGGTTAACCAGATCCAGGAGGTCAAGCCAGGCGCGACGTCGCTCCTGACTAGTGGCGACGAGTCGCTGGTCGTGCTGGCCTTCCAGCGCTACGGCGCGGGCAAGGCGCTCGCGTTCCCGGTGCAGGACTCGTGGATGTGGCAGATGCACGCCGACATCCCGGTGGACGATCTCACCCACGAGACGTTGTGGCGCCGGTTGCTCCGCTGGCTCGTTGACGGCGTCCCGGACCAGGTCGTGGCCGACGTTCCCAAGGACCGGGTCGAACTGGGCGAAACGCTGGATCTGCGGGCCGAAGTGGACGATGCCAATTACGAGGAGATCAACACCAGCCAGGTGTCCGCCTGGATTACCGATCCGGACGAGGAGCTGATCGAGGTCTCCATGGACTGGACGGCGGACCGCGATGGCGAGTATGCGGCGGCGTTCGCGCCCCAGAAGGAAGGGCTCTACCAGGTTCGCATGGAGGCCTACACCGACGACGACCTGCTCGGGAGCGACGTGGCCTATTTGCGTGTGGCGCCTAGCGATTCGGAGTACTACGACTCCACCATGCAGGCGTCGCTGCTACAGCGGGTGGCCGAAGAGACCGGCGGCCGGTTCTATACGGACGAGACAGTCGACCGCCTGGTGGACGATATTCAGACCGTCGGCGGTGGCGTCACCGTGCTCGAAGAGCGTGACCTCTGGGATATGCCGGCCCTGCTACTGCTGTTCCTGCTGTTGCTCCTGGGTGAATGGGGATATCGGCGGGCGCGAGGGCTCGCATGAGGCGCCTGTGGGCCGGGTTGGTCGTGTGCGCGTTGCTGGCCGGGGTGGCGCCTGCGTCCGCTCAGCAGACGCAGCTACTGGTCATCACCGGCCTCAGCGGCGATCCCGCCTACGCTGAGCAGTTCCACGCCTGGGCCACGACGCTGATCGACGCGGCCGTTGAGCGCTACGGGCTGGCGCCCGACCAGGTGATCTACCTGGCCGAGAAGGTCGAGGTGGATCCGGATCGGGTGTATGCGCGGTCGACGCAGGAAGAGGTGGAAGCGGCGATCGAGGTGATTGGCGGGCGGGCGGCGCCGAACGACCACGTCTTCATTCTGCTGGTCGGACACGGGAGCTACAACAGCGGCGAGTCCAGGTTCAATCTGCCCGGTCGCGACTTCACGGCCAAAGACTACGACCGTCTGTTGACCACCCTGGCGGCGCAACGGGTCACCTTCGTCAACGCGGCCACCTCGAGCGGCGGCTTTATCGAGGCGCTGTCCGGCGAGGGCCGGACGGTAGTGACCGCCACTCGCAGCGGGAGTCAGTGGAACGAAACCGTCTTCGGCGGCTACTTCGTGGCGGCCTTCGCCGGGGGGGGGGAGTCCGAGTCGGATCAGAATAAGGACGGCCGGGTCTCGGTCCTTGAGGCGTTCGAGTACGCCGCCCAGAGGGTCGAGCAGGTCTACGAGTCGGATGGTCGGTTACAGACCGAGCACGCCCTGCTCGACGACAACGGAGACGGCGAAGGGACCCGGGATCCAGACCCGCTGGCCGCGGCCACCGACGGCGCCATGGCGCGAACGCTGTTTTTTACGGCGGCCGACGGCGCGTCGATAGCGGGACTGCCCGACGATCCTGAGCGACGCCTTCTCTACGAAGAACGCTTGGCGCTTCAGGCGCAGATCGAAACGCTGCAGGCGACCAGAGGCGGTATCGACGACGCGGTGTATCAGGCGGAGCTCGAAGAGCTGCTCGTGGCCATCGCGCTCAAGAGCCGAGAGATCCGCCAGATGGAAGGCGATCCCGCTCCCCAGCGGTGAGACCGATCATGATGAGGACGACGTCAGACCGATGGCGGCGGCCGGTGGCGGCCGTGGCGTTGATGCTGGCCGCGGGTGGCGCGGTGGCGATAGCAGCGCTCGACGACGGTCCGCTGTCGGGTCCAGAGCGGTACGACAGTGGCCAGTTCGTGTTCGCGCGCGTCCGCTACGCGGATGCCTACATCGTGCCCGGTTACTACAACGGACAGAACCAACCGGGTTGGGCGCATGACTATCCCGGGGCCGAGTCGAACCTGATGCGGATCCTCGAGTCGGTCACCTTTCTCAACCCATACATTGGCGGCGACGGCGGGGTTATCGTTGACCTCGATGACCCGGACCTGTTCAAGTACCCGTTCGCCTACATGTCCGAGCCGGGCTACTGGAACGTGACCGAGCGCGAGGCCGAGGGGCTGCGGAACTACCTCCTCAAGGGTGGGTTCCTGATCTTCGACGACCAGCGAAGCGACGAGCACTGGAACAACCTCGAAGCGCAGATGCGCCGGGTGCTCCCGGGGCTGCGATGGGTACAGCTCGACGCGAGCCACCCCGTGTACCACTCGTTCTTCGATATCGAGACGCTCGAGCAGTACGAGCAGGCGTATCCCGGCTACGACCCGATCTTCTACGGCCTGTTCGAGGACAACGATACGAGTGACCGCCTGCTGGCGGTGGCCAATCACAACAACGACATCGGCGACGCGTGGGAGTGGTCGATGAGCGGCTGGGTGCCGATCGACCTCTCGAATGAGGCGTTCAAGCTCGGCGTGAACTACATCATGTACGCGCTTACTCACTGAGCGCGCTCGTAGCAGTCAGGAGCAACCCGTGGATCCATTCGCGAACGAACCGACCGAGTTGGAGAACGCTGACGACATCGCACTGGCCGACCGCATGAAGGAAGGGCGGCAGCAGATCCTTGCGGAGCTCCGCAAGAAGATCATCGGGCAGCAGGAGGTCATGGATGAAACCCTGCTCACGCTGTTCGTCGGCGGTAACAGCCTGATCATTGGCGTGCCCGGCCTGGCCAAGACCCTGCTCATCCAGACCATGGCCCAGGTGCTCGAGCTGAAGTTCGCACGGATCCAGTTCACGCCGGACCTCATGCCGTCGGACATCACTGGTACCGACATCATCCAGGAAGACCCGAAGACGGGTGGCCGGAAGATGGTGTTCGCCCCCGGTCCGGTCTTCACCAACATTCTGCTGGCGGACGAGATCAACCGGACGCCACCCAAGACCCAGTCGGCACTGCTCGAGGCGATGCAGGAGCACCGCGTTACCGTCCAGGGCCGCACCTACACGCTCGAGGAGCCGTTCTTCGTCTTCGCGACCCAGAACCCGATCGAGCTCGAGGGTACCTATCCGCTCCCCGAGGCGCAGCTCGACCGTTTCATGTTCCACATCGTCATCAAGCACCCGCCCGAGGATGAGGAGCTCGAGGTCGTCCGGTCCACCACCCGCGGCGGCGAGCCCGAGTTCAATCGCGCCGTGACCGGAGAAGACTTGGTGAAGTTCCAGCAGCTTGTGCGCAAGGTGCCGGTCTCCGAGCCGGTAATGCGCTATGCGCTGAGTCTCGTGCGGACCAGTCGGCTCAAGGGGGATGATGCTCCCGAGTTCACCAACAAGTGGGTGGCCTATGGCGCCAGTGTGCGCGCCGCGCAGTATTTGATTCTGGGGGGCAAGGCCCGGGCTCTCACCCAGGGGCGCTATCACGTGAGCTTCGAGGACATCCGAGCGCTCGCGCATCCGGTCCTGCGTCACCGGATCCTCCTGAACTTCCACGCCGAGTCCGAGGGCATCACCTCTGACCAGATCATCGATCAGCTGCTCGAGGCGGTTCCCGTTCCCGTGTCACAGATGTAGCTGCACGGAATGGCGACTCAGGTAACCACGGCACCCGGCGCCCGGTTCATCGACCCGAACGTGCTGGCTCGTCTCGGTAGCATCGAGTTGGCGGCCAGGTTCGTGGTGGAGGGCTTCATCAACGGCCTGCATAAGGCGCCCTACCTCGGCGTGTCCATCGACTTCGCCGAGCACCGGGGCTATATGCCTGGTGACGATATCCGGCGTATCGACTGGCGTCTGTTCGCCCGCACCGACCGGTTCTACGTCAAGCAGTTCGAGGCTGACACCAACACCAATTTTTCGGTGCTCTTCGACGTCTCCAAGTCGATGAGTTTTGGGAGTCGAGGAATCACCAAGCTCGACTACGGCCGCTACTTGGCGGCCTGTCTGAGCTATCTGAGCACCAAGCAGCGGGACCGGGTCGGGATCGTGACTTTCGATGACGATATCGTCGAACGGGTCCCGCCGTCCGCCAAGCACTTCGATGTCACGCTCCACACGCTCGACAAGATCGAGGCCGGTCGACCCGGCGCCCTGGGACCTCCGCTCTACAAGGCGACCGAGTTCTTCAAGCGCCGGAGCATCCTTGTGGTCATCTCGGACTTCTACGAGGAGCCGGAGAAGATCTTCGACGCGGTCAAGCCGCTACGGTTCGCCGGCAACGACGTGATCATGTTCCACCTGCTGGATCCAGCCGAGGTCGACTTCCCATACGACGACTCGACGAGCTTTCAGGACCTCGAGACGGGGCGCAAGATCCCGGTGGTGCCGGATAAGCTCAGGGACCAGTATCGTGAACTGGTACGGGAGCACATCCAGGCTATTACTCAGCTCGCCAGCCAGAACCGGATCGACTACGCCTTCATGAATACTAAGATGCCGCTCGACCACGCGTTACTCAGGTACTTGATGATGCGGCACAAGCTGACCAAGGTGCGGTAGATGTCATTCCTCGCCCCTCTGTTCTTCGCGGCGCTCGCCGCCATCGGCGTGCCGGTCCTGCTGCACATGATTCAGCGGCAGCGCACCGAAGTTGTCGAGTTCCCGTCGTTGATGTTCGTCAAGAAGATCCCGTTTCATTCGCTGCGGCGGCAACGGATCCGGCACTGGCTCCTGCTCCTGCTCCGTTGCGCGGCGCTGGCGCTGCTGGTGGCGGCGTTCGCTCGTCCCTTCTTTGAATCGGCCGCGCTCGTGGCGGCCACCGGGGGGTCGAGCGAGGTCGTCATCCTTGTGGACCGGTCCTACAGCATGGGGTTTGATAACCGCTGGGAGCGGGCCCGCGATGCGGCGCGCCAGGTGGTCCAAAGGCTGGCGCCGGACGACGAGGCGACCCTCATCTTCTTCGACAGCGGCGCTGAGGCCGCGAACCGGTCCACGACCGACCGCGCTAGCCTCCTCGCCGCCATCGACGGCGCTGAGCTAAGCGCGCGGGCGACTCGCTACGGGCCGGCGTTGCAACTGGCGCAGGGGGTCCTCGAGGACTCGGATCAGCCGTTGCTCGAGGCGGTGCTGATCAGTGACTTTCAGCGCATCGGCGTTGACAGCGCCGCCAACACGCTGCTGCCGCCGGGTACCGTGCTCACCCCGGTTTCGGTGTCCGACGACGAACCGGTGGACAACATCAGCGTGACCGGCGCCGCCGTACAGCGCGACTTCTTCTCGGGTCGCGAGCGGGCGGCGGTGACGGCTCGGGTGGCGAACCGCGGCGGGTCGACGGTGAGCGGGCTTCAGGTGGTGCTGGAACTGGACGGCCGCGAGCTCGAGACGCGCGAAGTGGATGTGGAGCCTGGCGCGGCGGCCACCGTGACCTTCGATCCGTTCACGCTCGAGGATCGCGGGATGCCCGTCTCGGTCCGGGTCGCCGCTGACCCGCTCCCGCATGATGACGTCTTCCACTTCGCGGTGACCCCGGGCGACGTGGTGCCGGTACTCGTGATCGGCAGCCCTGGCGAAGCCGAGGCCAACCTCTATCTGGAACGGGCGCTCGCCATCGGTACCATCCCGTCTTTCCAGGTGGTGGTCCGCTCTGTGGATCAGGTCACGACCGACGACGTGGCCGCCGCCACCGTGATCGTGCTCAACGACGCCGGGCTTCCGGTAGGAGCGGTCGGCGAAGCCATGACCAGGTTTGTCGAGAATGGGGGCGGGTTGCTGGTGGCACTCGGCGAGCGAGTCAGGTGGCCGGGCGACAATTTGACGCTGCTGCCAGGCCCGATCGACGAGCCGGCCGATCGCGACGGCCGCGGCGGCACGCTCGGGTTCGTCGACTACAGCCACCCCGTCTTCGAGGTGTTCAGCACACCCCGCAGTGGTGACTTGTCGGCCCCTCGGTTCTTCCGGTATCGGCCGGTGAACGTGCCAGCCGACGCCTTGGTGCTGGCGCGCTACGACAACGGCGATCCGGCTCTCGTCGAACACTCGGTCGGGGCTGGCCGGGTACTGCTCTGGTCGTCGACTCTGGATACTTTCTGGAACGACTTTGCCCTGAAGCCGATCTACCTGCCGTTCGCCCATAAGCTGGTCGAGTATCTGGCGGCCTATCGGTCGCCGACGCCGTTCCTGACGGTGGGTCAGGTGCTGGACCTGTCGGAGTATCCGGCGGCCGAGGAGATCGACCTGGCCAGCGCCAACCTGGTGGTGCGCGATCCGAACGAGGACCGTGTGAGCGCGGGGGGTGAAGGTCGGGTCGGGTTCATCGATCTGGCTGAACAGGGGTTCTACGAGATTCGCGACACCGAGTCGGGTGCTTCGGAGCCGGTCACGGTCGCGGTCAATGTGGATCTGACCGAGGCAAATCTCGAACGTGTCGATCCACAGGAGCTTGTGGCGACAGCCACCGGCCGTGCCGCGGGCGATCGTTCGGTGGTGGCCGACCGGGAGCTAGCGCCGGAAGATCTCGAGCGTCGCCAGACACTGTGGTGGTATCTGCTCATCGGTGCGCTGGGATTTCTGGCGACCGAGAACGTCATCTCGAATCGGTTATCTCGTGCCGAGCTCGATCCGGACGACTAGCGCATGAGCAAGAAGTCGGAAAGCCGTCGACGGAACGCGGGTAAGATGGGGACATTCCCCTGGAACGAGGCCTAGCATGCTGAGCAATCCTTGGTCGTCAGGCGGTCGCAATGACCTGATGGATGTTATCCGGCGGGTCCGGAACCGCTGGCGTCTGCGCATCGCGCTTCGCGGTGCCGCGGTGCTGCTCGCGGCCGGTCTCGGCGCCTTCCTGCTCTCCGCCTATGGCCTAGAGTTCTTCAAGTTTTCGGCCACGTCGGTGGTTGTGTTCCGGGTGCTCACCTATGTGACCCTGGCGGGGCTCGCCTACTACTTTCTCGTCCGTCCGCTGGCCCGTCCCATTCCGGACGAGCGGGTCGCGCTGTATCTCGAAGAGCATGATCCCTCCCTTCAGGCGGCCGTGCTCAGTGCGCTCGAAGAGGCGAAGCTGGCCGACCGCGACCCGAGTCCGGACTATTCTCCCGCGCTCGTCGACCGGCTGATTCAGACGGCCGTTGATCAGGTTCGCGTGCTCGACTGGGGATCGGACGTCGAACGTCAGAAGATCCGGCAGTCGTCGAGCTACCTGGCGCTCGTCTCGGCCGCGGCGCTGCTGGCGTTCATCTTCGGTCCGTCCTATCTGCGCGACGGCGCGTCGGCGCTGATGACCCCGACAGGGAGTCTCGAGGCCGCCAGCCCGTATCGTATCGAGGTGCTCCCGGGTGACGCCACGATCGCGCGCGGGTCCGATCAGGCCGTGACGGCGCGGCTCCTCGGGTTCGAGACCAACGATGTCAATCTGTTCATGCGTACGTCGCCAAGCGCGCCATTCGAACGAGTACCGTTGATTCCTGCGGAAGGTGAGCCTGACGCTGAGCCGGTGTTCGGGTTTGAGGCGGTGTTGTTCGACGTGCGTGACGAGACCGACTATTTCATTGAAGCGGTTGGCGTGCAGTCGGAAACGTTCACGCTAGACGTCATCGACCTGCCCTATGTCGACCGGCTTGAGTTGGAGTTTATCTTCCCGGCCTATACAGGCCTGGAGCCGCGCCTGGTCCAGGACGGCGGCGATATCGCGGTCTTGCGCGGCACAGAGGTCAACGTCAGCGTCTTCCCGACCATGGCGACCCCGGCCGGGCGACTGGTGTTCGACGAGACCACGTCCACCGATCTTAGGGTTCGCGAGGACGGGGTTTTGACGGCGAGCTTCGTGGTCGACGAGGACGGGTTCTATCAGGTCGAGCTTGAGGGGCCGGGCGGGGAGCGGGTCGACGCGTCGCCTCAGTTCACGATTGACGTGCTGACCGACCAGGCGCCGTCGGTGATGTTCACCAAGCCGGGCCGTGACACGAACGCCAACGCCATCGAGGAGGTCTATCTCGAGGCGCGCGCCGACGACGACTTCGGCGTGCGGTCGCTCAGCCTGACCTACTCGATCAACGGAGGGCCTGAGGAGACGGTCAGCCTCTTTGACTCGGAGGAGGGCGGCCTCAAGGAAATTTCGGCTGGGCATACGCTCTTCCTTGAAGAGTTCGATCTCGAACCGGGCGACTTTGTGTCCTACTACGGCAGCGCCGGCGACAACCAGGCTGGGAACAACGGCGAGCGCGTGGTCAAGAGCGACCTGTATTTTCTCCAGATCCGTGCCTTTCGTCGCGACTTCCGGGCCGCCCAGTCCCAGGGCGGCGGTGGTGGAGGAGGCGGCGGCGGCGACGCGCGGGCTCTCTCCGAGGCGCAGCGTCAGGTCATCTCGGCGACGTTCAACGTGGTACGGGACCGCGACACTTTCTCCGAGGAGGAGTATCGCGAGAACCTTGTGTTCCTGACTCTGTCGCAGGGACGACTGCGAGAGCAGGTCGAGACCCTGCTCCGCCGGATGAACAGCCGGGTCATGCCAGCCGACCCGGCGTTTCGCAGCATCTTGGCCATCCTTCCCGAGGCGTCCAAGGAGATGGAGGCGGCCGAGCGCGCGCTGCAAGAGCAGGACGTTGACACCGCGTTGCCGGCCGAGCAGCGCGCCCTGCAGCATCTCCAGCGGGCCGAAGAGGCCTACGACGAGGTCCGGGTGCAGCAGGGCGGTGGCGGTGGTGGCGGAGGCGGCGGCCAGAACGCGGCTGAGGATTTAGCCGACCTGTTCGAATTGGAGCTGGACAAGCTACAGAACCAGTACGAGACGGTGCAGCGGGGCCAGCAGGAGTCGGCCGACAACCAGGTCGACGAGTTGATGGAGCGGCTTCGCGAGCTTGCCCGACGGCAGGAGCAGGAAGCCGAGCGGCAGCGGCGCCGTGCTCGGGGCGGGCAGACGGCTCAGGCCGGCGGCGGCGCTTCACAGCGGGCGCTCGCCGAAGAGGCTGAAGAGGCGGCGAGGCAACTCGAGCGGCTGGCGCGCGAGCAGCAGTCACCGCAGATGCAGCAGGCTGCCCGGCGGCTTCAGGAGGCCGCCGACGCGATGCGGCAGGCCGCGGCCAACGGTGACAACCAGGGGTTCGCCGAGGCGGCCCGGGCCCTTGACCGGTTGCGCGATGTCGAGCGTGAGCTGCAGACCGAGCAGAGCGGTCGGCTGGCTCGAGACATCGAGGAGGCGCAGCGTCGCGCGGACGACTTGGCCCAGGAGCAGTCCGAGGTTGCCGACCAGGTGGCAGGCCTCGACCGCGAGAGCGGCGGGTGGCAGGAGCAGGTTCAGCGGCTGACCGAGCGCAAGGATGAGATGGGCGTCGAGATCGCCGATCTTGAGCGAGAGCTCGACTCCACTTCGGCGGAGTTCCGTCGTGAGGAGCGCGACGCGTCACGGGCGCTCCAGGAGGCGTCGAACGGCATCCGCGAGAGCAAGCTAAAGGAGAAGGTCCGCTACTCGCGCGGGCTTGTACGAGCCCGTTCCCCGGAGTACGCGCGGCAGTTCGAGGAGGAGATCGGCGGTGACATCGCCGATCTGCAGCAGGGGTTGGACGAGGCCGCCGAGGCGGTGGGGAACTCACGCGGCAGCGAGCTCGATCAGGCACTGGATCAGACCCGTGACCTGATGCGCGGGCTCGAGTCGCTCGAAGAGCGGATCCGCCAGAGTGGCGAGCAGGCGTCGAACCAGCAAGGCCAGCAAGGCCAGCAGGGCCAGCAGGGCCAGCAAGGCCAGCAGGGCCAGCAGGGCCAGCAGGGCCAGCAAGGCCAGCAGGGCCAGCAAGGCCAACAAGGCCAACAAGGCCAGCAAGGCCAGCAAGGCCAGCCCGGAGGCAACCAGCCTGGTGGTCAGTCGGGGCAGAATGCCGGTCGTGCCGGCGGAGCCTGGGGCGGGGGAAGCGTCCGCCCGGAAGATTGGGAGTTCAACCCTCGTGATGTGCGCCAGTGGGGCCGCGAGTATCAGGAGCGCGGAGCTGAGGCGCAGGAGCTTCAGCGGATGCTTCGTGCCGAGAACCTGGGCGAGGTTGGCGACCTGGGCGAGGTGATCCAGGCGATGCGTGCGTTGGACGATCCACGCATTTATGAAGATGCCGAGGAACTTCTTCGTCGGCAGACCTACGTGCTGGAACAGCTGAAGCGGTTCGAGTACCAGTTGCGCCGCGAGGTCGACGGCGAAAGCGAAGAGCTGTTCCTGGCCGGGAGCGACGAAGTGCCTACCGGCTTCCGTGATCTGATCGATGAGTACTTCAAGGCGCTGGCCGGGGAACAGTGACCCGGTTCGGTCGGACGGTGGCCTGCGCGCTGGTGGCGCTGTCGCTTGCCGCGTCAGCGACCGCCCAGTGGGGGTGGCGTCGCCGGATGCCGCCGCGGTTCCCAAGCGGCGAGGTAACGCACCGGCTGTTCACTTTCACCCGCGGCCTCTACCAGAGCACCCATCGCGAGCGGGGCGGCCAAGGGTGGTTTACCGACTACCCTGACGCAGACATCAACTTCACCACCCGGCTGTCGGAGCTCACCACCACCCCTGTGGGATTGGCGCCGGACAGCGAACCCGACCACATCGTGGTCGAGCTCACCGACCCCGAGCTCTTCAACTACCCGTTCCTGTTCATGTCCGATGTTGGCACGGCCTATTTCAGCGATGCGGAGGTGGCGGGGCTCACCAACTATCTCCGCAAGGGTGGTTTCCTCTGGGTGGACGATTTCTGGGGGCCCTACGCGTGGGAACAATGGGCGGCCGAGATCGGGAAGGTGCTGCCGCCCGGGCAGTATCCGATCGTCGACATTCCGATCACCGATCCGATTCACCATGGCATGTTCGATATCACCGAGGTGCCACAGGTGCCGTCAATCCAGCACTATCGCCGGACGGGCGGCACCGAGACGTCGGAGCGGGGGTATCAGAGCGCTGAAGTCCATGTGCGTGGCATCTATGATGAGCATGGGCGCCTGATGGTGCTCATGACGCACAACACCGATATCGCCGATGGGTGGGAGCGCGAAGGCGAGGACTACGAGTTCTTCTACCGCTTTTCGGTTACCTCTTACGCCGTCGGTATCAACTTCATCGTGCACGCGATGACGCACTAGGGGGCGCTGGAAGGGACGCGATGTAGCGACCTTACAGAGTTTACCGACCTGAGCGTATTTCGACGAACGTTAGCCAAAGCCTCGAGTAGACCATAGTGACCTCTACCCTTCCCGCTCTCGAAACCGTCGAGCAGGCGCCGTCCGGCGCGGCGCAGGCGTCGGTCGTTTGGTTGCATGGCCTTGGTGCCGACGGCCACGACTTCGTCTCGATGCCTCCGCAGCTCGGTTTGGCTCCGGATCTGCTGGTTCGGTTCGTCTTTCCCCACGCGCCGAGCATCCCTGTGACCCTCAACATGGGCATGCGCATGCGCGCTTGGTATGACATCAAATCGCTCGACGCGCGCGGGCAGGACGAAACAGGCATCCGTCGTTCAGGTGAGCAAATCGAGGCCCTGATCGCGCGCGAAGAGGAGCGGGGAGTGCCGGCGTCGCGCATCGTGCTAGCCGGTTTTTCTCAAGGGGCGGCTATGGCGCTTTTCACCGGCCTGAGGTATCCACGTCGGTTGGGCGGGGTGGTGGCGCTCTCTGGGTATCTGCCGCTACACGAAACCCTTCCCGCGGAGGCGCATGCGGTCAACCTCGAGTTACCGATTCTGATGGTTCACGGTCGGCACGACGACGTGGTGCCCTATGAGTTGGGCGATCGGAGCGCGACCGTCCTGCGTACCGCCGGCTACGGCGTGACCTGGCACGACTACGCTATGGCCCATCAGGTCTGTTTGGAAGAGGTCCAGGAGATTGGCCGATTCCTCACCCGGGTGCTGTCAGGGAATGCGGCCGAGCAGCCGGCGATCACGCCGGGCGAGTGACCATCCAACAGGAGACAAGCAAGTGCGTAGGTTCTTCATCACCGGAAGTCTGTTTCTCGTGCTCGGCTGTGGCGACGGTGCCGCGCCCGTCGTGGACGCCGAACCCGACACAACCGGCCAGTTAGCGCCGGTGTCAGATGGCATCGACGCCGAGGCTCTGACGGCCGCGATCGAGATGCTGGCGTCAGACGAGTTCGGCGGACGGGCGCCTGGGTCCGAGGGCGAGCGCCGGACCGTCGAGTATCTGACCGAGCAGTTCCAGATGGCGGGGCTCGAGCCGGGCAACCCCGATGGGACCTGGGTGCAGGACGTGCCGCTGGTCGGAATTACGCCGCTCGAAGGGGACGAGATGACGGTGACTGCGGGAGAGCTGACGCGCAGGCTCACGCCCGGCGCCGACTATGTGGCCTACACCAAGCGGGTCGTCGATCAGGTTGAGGTCGACGCCGAGTTCGTGTTCGTCGGCTATGGCGCAATCGCGCCCGAGTACGAGTGGGATGACTTCAAGAGTGTCGACGTGAGCGACAAGATTCTGCTCTTCTTGGTCAACGATCCGCCCAGTGAGGACCTTTTTGGCGGACCGGCGATGACCTATTACGGTCGTTGGACCTACAAGCACGAGATCGCGGCGGCGCAGGGCGCGGCCGGGGCGCTGGTGATTCACGAGACCGGTCCGGCCGGCTACCCGTGGGAGGTGATCGGGAGTAGCCCCTATGGCGAGTCGTTCGACCTCGTGGCCGACGACCAGAACATAGGACGGGCCGCGATCGAGGGCTGGATTCAGCGTGATGCGACAGCGGCGCTATTCGAGCTGGCCGGTCTCGACTTCGAGGAGGAGAAAGCGAAGGCGGAGCGGGCCGACTTCCAGCCGGTCGCGCTCGGCGTGACCGGCGCGACCCGGGTGCGGAACGAGCTTCGCACCATTGACTCGCAGAACGTCGTCGCAAAGATCATGGGCACCGAGGCGCCCGATGAGGTCGTGCTCTACATGGCGCACTGGGACCACCTCGGCACCGACGCGTCGCTCGAGGGTGACCAGATCTACAACGGTGCCGCCGACAACGCGACTGGCACGGCGGGCCTTATCGAGATTGGACGGGCGTTCAAGAAGGGCGAGCCGCCCCGGCGTACCGTGGTGCTGCTGGCGGTGACGGCCGAAGAGCAGGGCCTACTAGGGTCGCGCTACTACGGCGAGCAGCCGCTCTACCCTGCCGCACAGACCGTGGCTGCTCTCAACATGGACGTCCTGAACCAGTGGGGGCGCACTCGGGATCTGACCGTCGTTGGAATGGGCCAGTCCGAGCTCGACCAGCTCGCGGCCGAGGTCGCCTTTCGTCTAGGGCGGGTGATCAAGCCGGATCCGGAGCCAGAGAAGGGGTTTTACTACCGTTCGGACCACTTTTCCTTCGCCCGGGTCGGCATTCCCGCTTTCTACACCGACTCCGGTGTGGAGTATCTCGACAAGCCAGAGGGGTACGGGATTGAGAAGCGGAACGAGTACACGGCCAACGACTACCACGCCGTTTCGGATGAGGTGAAACCTGACTGGGATCTGTCCGGCGCGCTCGACGATCTGACGTTCATGTACCAGATGGGCGCTCGCCTCGCTTCGGGCGACGAGTGGCCGGAGTGGAGCGAGACCAGCGAGTTCCGAGCGATCCGGGAAACCCAGCGTCCGGCCGTACCGTGAACCTTCCGCAGGTTTCTCTGTGAGCCACGCGTCAACGTCGTCCGAACCGCCGACTACCTCTCCGTCCGCCTCCGGTGTGGAGCATCGCGGTCGCGCCCTGGTGCTACGGAGTCTCGTTGGTGGCATGTTCATGGGGCTCGCCAACCTCGTGCCTGGGATCTCGGGGGGCACAATGTTGCTCGCGGTAGGCGTCTACCCGCAGTTCATTGGCGGCGTGGCCGAGGTGTCGACCTTACGGTTCCGGCCTCAGGTAGTGCTCATGCTTGGCTGCGTGGTGGCGGCCGCCGGACTGGCCATCGTTGGCTTCGCGGGGCTGATTGGCGCACTGCTCGACAGCTACCAGTGGGCCATGTACTGCGTCTTCATCGGCCTGACGTTGGGGGGTGTGCCGATTCTCTGGGGTACGCTCCGTCCGCTCGACGGTGTGGTGATCGCCGGCGCCGCGGTCGGCATTCTGCTGATGGCGTTGCTCGCGTTTGCCGATCCGGAGGGCGTCGGTGGCGATGGCGGACGGAGCGTCTCGGCCTACGCTGTCTTGATGGTGGCTGGGTTCTCCGGGGGTGCCACGATGATCCTACCGGGCATGTCTGGGGCCTATGTGCTGCTGGTGCTGGGGCAGTATCGGGTTATCGTCGATGCGGTGGCGACGGCCGCCGATGCGGCGCGTGCGGTCGACATCGAACTGGCGCTCGAGGTGTTGCATGTCCTTGTGCCGGTGGGCATCGGCGTTGTGATCGGCGTGGTTGGCGTCAGCAATCTGGTCAAGCTGTTGCTGGCGCGCTACGAGCGGGCGACGCTGGGGGTGCTGCTGGGCTTGCTGCTGGGGGCCGTGATCGGCCTGTGGCCGTTTACCGATCCGGTCATTCCCCAGATCGGTGATGTCGTTCGCGGGACCCAACTACTGACGGCTGAGATGGTGGCTGAGGTGGAGGCGCGTCACTACGCCCGGGTGGCAGTGGCCCCGTCGGCCGTGCAGCTGGGTGTCGGGTTCCTCCTGGTGACGGCCGGGTTCGCCGTGTCCTCCGGCATCTCCCGGCTCGGGAAGTAGTCTCGACGCCTCAGTCCGCCCGGTGGGCCGAGACATGACGGCCACCAGCGCGACGGGCGTGAGCATCAGTGGCACGATCATGAACGCAGCTGGGTTCTAGGCGTCGCTCCCGGACAACAGACTGGCGATGAGGCGGGTCAGGCCTCCGGCC